>PDWI01001575.1_pt1 | contig 36945 bp, 33 predicted proteins | sample 1430891 | NCBI WGS metagenome assembly PDWI01 (sample SAMN01162508, study PRJNA174530) | Oral metagenome, whole genome shotgun sequencing project. | biome: Marine environment; feature: Marine mammal; material: Swab sample of the gingival sulcus; isolation source: swab sample of gingival sulcus... | reverse complement strand
CGTTTTATCGTAACCTTAAATTCTTAAACGGAGAGAATATCCCCGGCATTAAGGCATTGTATGAATCACTAAAACAATTCTTTGGAGGTGGCAGACCCGCCAAACCCACTCCCGAAGTAGACGAAACCCCTCCGGAAACCGACTAACGCCCCTTTCGCAAACGGGATAAACTTAGTTCGGAACTACCCGAAACCCTTTTCGTAAACGGGATAAACTTAGTTCGGAACTACCCGAAACCCTTTTCGTAAACGGGATAAACTTAGTTCGGAACTACCCAAAACCCCTTTCGCAAACGGGATAAACTTAGGTAGGGCTGTTAAGTTCTGAAACAATTAAAAAGTTCATTAAATTTTGCATTAAATATTATTTGACTTTCAGTAATTGAATGGCTTCCATATTTTCTATGAATATTAATTGCAATAGAACTAAATACAGCACTATTGATTGGTCCATTTTTTGTTTTTATTCTGTTATTATCCTCTTTATGAATAACATCCTTGACCCAGTGTAAAGAATTCTCAATAGTCCAATGCCCTCTTATGCCCTCATGAAAATATTTGGCATCATTACAAAATAAGTCTGAAATATACAATCTATCACTATGACGAATTTTCCCATTTTTAGATGTACATTTATGAACATGGATAAAACGTCTTAGATTAGTCCATTCTCCGGCTTTAAAACTCTGAACTCCATCATAAACATATACATACCATGAAGATTTTCTTCCATGATTATTTTCATGATCTTCAAAATAGTCTAATGGTTTTTCTTCTACCAATATGCGCTGTGCTTCTTTAAACAATGTAGGCTGATTACCTTTTACTTGCACTACATAATGGTTGCCGCTTTCAACTATTTCACCTATCGTTTTTTTTGGGTATGAAGTGCATCTAAAAAAAGAGTGATGCCCATATCCTTAAGTTTATCTATTAAAAAACGAACTATATTTATTTCACTCTCTTTTGCATTACTATAAGTCTCAAGAGAATGAACCAAACCACTTTTTTGGCAAAACATGCTGACTACTGCTTGAAAATTTTGTTTATGACTCCGACTATCTGTTACTGTAGAACCGAGAGCTTTACCATCGCCACTAACTTCATCTCCTTTTTCGAGAGGTACAAAATCTCCTGCCCATTTATTAAAAACATTTATCAGTTCCTGTTGGTCTATTCTGTTAATTAAATCCGAAAAAGTAACATGGCTTGGTATAGCATGTTTAAGATTTAATTCTTTGGAAAAGGTCTCTGCGTGAATTTTTGCAAAACGAGAAATACCTCGACCTCCAAAATGACCACATAAATTTGAAATAAATATTATCGTGACCTTGAGCACGACGTGGATCTTTTATTTCTGAAAAAGCTTCTTGTAATGTCATATTTTTTTTTGCAAAGATAATAAAAAAGAACTTAACAGCCCTGCTTTTGTAAATGGGGTAAACTTAGTTCAGAACTACCCAAAACCCCTTGCGCAAGGGGTTTTTACGGTAGGTTCTAAATGTTAGGTGTTGAGTTATGTCAGAAAAATTCAAAGAAGAGACGAAAGTTCAGTCAGAAATGCAATTTTTTTAAAGAAATTTCAAATAATAAACATTTTAATTTACATTTGCCTGACTAAAGAATAAAACTGCTCATAAAAGCAGCATAGCGTAATCATAAAAAAAACATTATAAATGGCACAACAAGCAGATGTATTTAAAAAATTGATAGCACACTCAAAAGAATATGGCTTTATATTTCCGTCAAGCGAAATTTATGACGGGCTTAGTGCGGTGTATGATTATGGTCAAAATGGCATCGAACTGAAGAACAACATAAAAAAGTTTTGGTGGGATTCTATGGTTTTGCTTAACGAAAATATTGTAGGAATTGATTCCGCAATTTTCATGCACCCAAAGGTTTGGAAGGCTTCCGGACATGTTGATGCCTTTAGCGATCCGCTGATCGACAACAAAGATTCCAAGAAAAGGTATCGCGCCGACGTACTTATTGAAGAATACCGCGAAAAACTTCAAGCAAAAATCAATAAAGAAGTTACAAAAGCACAAAAGCGTTTTGGCGAGGATTTCAATAAAGAGCAATTCTTAGCAACCAACAAGCGAGTTCTTGCCATTCAGGATAAAATAAACAAGCTCAACGAACGTTTTGTAAAAGCCTTGAATAATACCGATTTGAACGAACTCAAGCAAATTATTATTGACAGTGAAATAGCCTGCCCTGTTTCAGGATCGAAGAATTGGACAGATGTACGACAGTTCAATTTGATGTTCGACACGAAATTGGGTTCTCTTAGCGAAGAAGCCAATAAAATTTACTTGCGTCCCGAAACCGCACAAGGGATTTTCGTCAACTTCTTGAACGTACAAAAATCAGGAAGAATGAAACTTCCGTTTGGCATCGCACAAATAGGAAAAGCTTTCAGAAACGAGATAGTTGCACGGCAATTTATTTTCCGTATGCGCGAATTTGAACAAATGGAAATGCAATTTTTCGTTCGTCCCGGCACAGAACTGGAATGGTATGAAAAATGGAAAAATGTACGCATGAAATGGCACAAAAGTCTCGGAATGGGCGATGAAAAATACCGCTTCCACGACCACGACAAACTCGCCCACTATGCAAATGCTGCGGCAGATATTGAATTTGAATTTCCTTTCGGATTCAAAGAAGTTGAGGGAATTCATTCAAGAACCGATTTTGACTTGGGAAGTCATCAGAAATATTCAGGCAAAAAAATACAGTATTTTGATCCCGAACTGAACGAATCCTACGTTCCTTATGTCATTGAAACCTCGATAGGAGTTGATAGAATGTTTCTGTCTGTTTTGGCAAATGCCTACACCGAAGAAAAAATAAAAAAAGAAAACGGCAGTGTCGAAGAACGAATTGTGTTGAAAATTCCGCCGGCACTTGCACCGATAAAAATGGCAGTGCTTCCATTAGTCAAAAAAGACGGACTTCCTGAAAAAGCAAGAGAAATACTGAATTTGTTAAAATATGATTTTAATTGCCAATACGAAGAAAAAGACTCGATTGGTCGTCGTTACAGACGACAAGATGCAATCGGAACTCCATTTTGTATCACCATAGATCATCAAACCATAGAAGACAATACGGTAACGATTCGCTATCGAGACACAATGGAACAGGAAAGAATTGACATATCAAAACTTTATGCAATATTGAGCGAAAAAGTAAGCATGAGCAATTTGTTTAAAGAAATTACCTCATAAGTTAAATTAAAAATTAAAAGCCAAAAGCCAAGAGCAAAAAAATACAAACAGATGAAATTAACAACTTATCTTAAAACAATCGGCGTATATTTCATTCCGATTATCTTATTTGCACTAATCAGTTTTGTGTATTTTAGTCCTGTTTTAGACGGAAAAAATTTGCCGCAAATGGACAAAACGCATACCATCGGCATGGCAAAAGAATTAAACGATTTTGCCGAAAAAAATCCGGACGAGGTAGCCCTGTGGACAAACTCTATGTTTGGCGGAATGCCATCGTATCACATAAAAATAGGTCCAATAACAAATATTTTTGCAAAAATAAATCGATATATACGATTTGGCATGCCGTATTACACGGTGGGTATTTTGTTTTTATATTTGTTAGGCTTTTACATTCTGCTTTTAAGCCTAAAAATAGACAAATGGTTGAGTTTTGCCGGCTCTATTGCCTTTGCTTTTGCCTCTTACAACTTGATTATTATTATTGCAGGACATATAACAAAAGCCTATGCCATTGGAATGATGCCGCCGGTGGTAGCAGGCGTAATCCTGACTTTCCGAAAAAAGTATCTTGCAGGCGGATTATTAACTTTAGTTGCGCTGGGCTGCGAAATTGCTGCAAATCATGTTCAAATAACCTATTACCTTGCATTGCTATTGCTTGTAATCGGCATTGTATATTTTATTGATACCATACAAGAAAAAAGCTACTCGCACTTTGTAAAATCTGCCGTGATTTTATTGATTGCTGCCATTTTGGCTGTTTTACCCAACATTACCGGCTTGCTTACGACCTATGAATACAGCAAAGAAAGTATTCGCGGAAAATTTATTCTTACCAACGAAAAAGCAAGCGTCCCGAAAAGCGGAGGCTTGGATAAAGACTACGCACTTGCGTGGAGCTATGGCAAAAAAGAGTCGCTGACATTGATGATTCCCAACGCTGTTGGTGGCGAAACAGGAATGATTGGAAATATACAAGGCGCATTAAAAAAAGTTTCGCCCAATTTCCAACAAGCCGTAGCCCAACAAAACCAATACTGGGGCGAGATGCCTTTCACTTCGGGTCCTGTCTATGTTGGCGCAATCATCTGCTTTTTGTTTGTATTGGGTTTGTTTTATATTGATGGAACTGTCAAGTGGTGGATTTTGGCAGCAAGTGTTTTGTCGCTCCTCCTTGCATGGGGAAAAAATCTGGAATGGTTTACCGATTTGTTTTTCTTCCATTTTCCATTGTACAACAAGTTCCGAACCGTTTCAATGATATTGGTCATTGCCGGACTGACAATGCCTTTGTTGGCTGTTTTGACCCTACACAAAATTATCCAAAAACCTGATATTGTAAAGAAAAGAAAAACAGGCTTTTTTATTGCTTTCAGTCTTACCGGAGGCATTACTCTTTTGTTTATTTTATTTCCCGAAATTTTCTTGAATTTTATAAGCTCACAAGAAGCTGCATATTTCAACAAGCAACTATTGACGCAGGAAAATCAACAATATGCCCAACAGATTGCTGTTTTTCTTGAAAACCTTGAAAAAGCACGAATCTCAATTTTTAAAGCAGATGCAATTCGTAGTTTTAGCTTTATTTTCGCAGCTGCGGGGCTGGTCTGGTTTTTCGGCATGAAAAAATTGAAAAAACCGCTTTTCATTGGCATCATCACAGTTTTGCTTTTTGCCGACATGTGGGTAATTGCAAAAAGATACTTGAACAACGACGATTTTACAAACAGCAAAGTTACAGAAACACACTTTGCTCCAAGCCAAGCGGACAAATTTATTCTTAAATTTAAAGAATCGAATAAAAACGCTGCAACGACATACCGCGTTTTTAATATATCGAAAAATCCGTTCACCGAAGTAAATACTTCGTATTTTCATCATTCGCTCGGCGGTTATCACGGTGCAAAACTACGTCGTTATCAAGATGCTATCGACAGCCTGCTTGTTCCGGCAATGCGTAAACTGCAAACGGCACTTCACGACACAACGCGCAACGTTTATCAAACACTTGAGAAACTGCCGATTGTAAACATGCTGAATACGCAATTTGTGATTTACAATCCGAACGAAAATCCTATTATCAATATGAACGCACTGGGAAATGTATGGTTTGTTGATGATTACAAAATTGTTGCCGACAACAATGAGGAATTAAAAAATATAAGCACCTTCCAACCGGCTTCGACAGCCATTGTTCATAAAGAGTTTGAACACATGCTTTCCGATTTTAAAAAACCTCAAAGAGATAGCAGTAGCAGAAACTTAATAGCACTAAGCAAATATAAACCAAACGCATTGAGCTATCAAGTAAACTCAAAGAATGACGAAATTGCCGTATTTTCAGAGATCTATTATCCCAAAGGTTGGAATGCCTATATCGACGGGAAAAAGACAGACTACTTCCGAGCTAACTATTTATTGAGAGCAATGATAATTCCTGCGGGAAAACATTTGCTGGAGTTTAAATTTGAACCAAGATCGTACAGTATTGGAAGTACGTTGGCTACAAGCTCTTCTGTACTGATTTTGCTGCTTATTTTAGCCTTTGCGGCAAAAGCCATTCGCGAGGAGATGAAAAATCCTTCGTTTGTTGTCGAGGAAATAACACAAAAGACGAAAAAAGAAGTCCCCAAAATGGCAATGAAAACAAAAGAAAAAACGATAAAACGGAAAAAAAGCAAATAACCGAAAACCATAAAAAAACCTCCAAGATGTTTGGAGGTTTTTTTATTTCCTTGCGCGGGTTTATGTTCTTCATTTCTATTTTTCGATTATCGTCTAAAAATCGTCCTCATCGCCTGTTTCGTCTTCCTGCTTTGTATCATCGAGAATCTTTTCGTAGTCTTTCTCACCTTTTCGTTTTTCGCCGAACTTTCTTTTGTATGGCGATTTTCTAAAAAGTCCGTTTTGCCGAAAATACAATCCAAAGCGATACGTAATATCAAGCAAAGGATAAAAATTCAAGCGATTTTTATCAGGATAAGTTCCATAGGCAAGTTTATATCCTGCAACAATGGAAAACCTTTTTATCGGGAAAATAATTAGTCCTTTATGTTCAACAGAATAGTCTTTTACGTCCCAATCGACCGAATAAAAGTCAAAATCGACACAGTAATCGAGATAAGCGTTCAAATGTCCGTCGATGTCAAGCCCGACATACCACAAAACAGAATCGTGCAAAACCGTAGAGCGACTGTACAAAATAGGCTCAATCACTTGCGGTATTGAGCGCTCTCCGTCAAATTTTGAAAAAGCAATGCCGAGTTTCAAAGTAACAAACATATCTGCGGGCTTGCACGATGATTTCGGAATCATCATTCGGCTCAACAACAACTCATTTGCAAAAGTATAGATTTTAGGAATTTGCGTTTCGTTCATTGGGACATAATCCAGCGGAACAGGATAATCTTTTGAAAAAAGCGGTGCTTTTATCCTCCTGACATGCAATCCGCCCGGGTAAAAATCAAACCATTCGATTCCAAAGGGCTCATTTTCATGAATATATTTGATTCCCGGCGTGGGATAACAAAAGCCGTGACGAGTTGCGACCAGCAATCCGAGTTTTTTTATTGTAAGCCAATGAATTTTTGTGCGTATATTAGGAAACAAAGCATCGAATGTATGAAAGGTCTGCACCTCCCAGAAACGTGTGATTCCGTATCGCAAAGGAGAAAATACGCCAATTTCAAATTGCTTGTGCGGCAGAGTTTTGGCTGTCCCGATTGTCCACAAATCATATTGTGCAAAAGCCATATTTATTTGTAGAAAAAAAATAAGGAATACAACTTGTTTTGTTATAAAGTAAAATATTTTCATGAATAGCGTACAGATCGGGTATTGTTTTTTTGTTTGTTAATGTCTTATTTTTGTTTTTATTATCAATAAATATATCCATTTTTTCTTGAAGCATAAATGTGCTGTTTGTCTCATATGTTTATGTTTTATGAGCGATAAGTGATTAGCGATATATTTTATTCCCTTTTGGAGCCTGAGCAGACACAGATTTTTGCGTCTCTACTTTTTTAATTCTTAATTTTTCATTCCGGCTGCGGCATCATGAAATAGCTTGCGAAATTTAGTGAAGATTGAACTTCTTTGTTAATAACTTCATTTGATTAAACTCTAAATTTATTTTTTCATTTTATCAAAGTGTTGAATTTATTAATATTTCTGTTTTTGGATATAGCTTTTCAGTTGTACTATTTGTTCTTGCTTTTTTATATCTCTAAGTATTAGGGCTGTTTTTGTATAAAAAGTATGTTTTTTCAACTGTTTCAATTGTTTTGCGAAAAATCTCTGCATAGAATTTTCTTTTCCTAAGTTTTCATTTTCTTTGAATAAGGCTTTTAATATTTCTATAAATTCAAAACTACAGAAATACTCGAAGTAAGCATCGTGGAAAATTTTTTGTAAAATAGATTTGTTTTTGCTTTTTTTCAATCCACTTTCGAGCAATTCGCAAATAATATGTATTTGATTGTCAGAATAGAAGAAGTTAGGTAAGGTTTCGTGCGCAAACTCTTTACTTTTCTCTATAAATTGGTGATAGTTTTTGGTCATTCCGATATTGTACAAAAGAGCAGCTGTTTTTACATAAAGCATTTCTTCGTCACTGATATTTTCGCCAAGTCCCAATAACTCAACTTTATTGCTGAAATTTATTGAAAATTCATGATTATGAAATACAATATCTTTCGGCAGTTCTTTTGTCAGTTTTGCAACAACAATTTCTTTAATATCACTCATTCTCAGGAGCGATAATCGGGCTTTAAATTGTTTGTTTGGCGAGATAATATTTTCAAATTCAGAAAGTCCCGCTTTGATTCCTTGTACAAAATACATTTCAATTTCCCCTTTGTATTTTACGGGCATTTTGCCTCTGTACTCGAACTCAAAAAAATCTTTAGTCAGTTCGTAGGTGGTGGCAGAAACATTCACCCGTCCGCTTTGTCCTGAAGACTCCATTCTGCTCGCTACATTTACCGAGTCGCCCCAAATGTCGTATGAAAATTTCTTTTTTCCGACAACGCCTGCAATCACCGGACCCGAGTGAATCCCGATTCGCAGATTCCATATTTTGGAATATTTGCCGTCATTGGCTTCGTGGAGTTTTTTCAGGTGTTCTTGCATCTCTAAAGCTGCCAAAATCACTTCTATCGGATTGGTTTTGTTTTTTACGGGAATTCCTCCGGCACACATGTACGCATCGCCGATGGTTTTGATTTTTTCGATGTTGTATTTTTCGGCAAGAGAATCAAAATAGAAAAATATTTTGTCAAGCTCATCAATCAAAACTTCCGGATTCATCTGTTCTGCTATTTTTGTAAAACCTTGTATATCGGCAAATAAGATGGTTACCATTTTAAACCTGTGAGAGCTTGCTTTGCCGTGCGATTTTATTTCGTTGGCGGTTTGCGTTGGAAGCATGTTTGCCAGCAAATCCTCGTTTTTTTTATTTTTTCGATTGATGAGCTTGATTTCTTCCTGAAATTCTGCTGTTTTATCTGCAAATTTTTTTTCCCAAGCCTTGCGTTGTTTTTCTAATTTTTGCTTTGCCCTTTTTGGGTAAAAATAGAGGAAAGCAAAAATAATAATGATGTAGAAAATGTGAATACTCCAAATTTCCTGAAAAAACAGCACGAATGATATGCCAAAAAATTTATCTTTGACAGAAAAAGCTGTAAACGGATTGTTATATGTTGATTTTTTCTTCACGCAAAACAGTTGGATTTTACAATATTTACAAAAATACGAACTCTTGTTGTCAAAAAGAATTAAAAAGCAAAATATCTTTGTGCATTTTAACAAATTGTATATTTTGTTATCATTAAGTTGATTTTATGCTGTTTAATGTGTTTTTGAGTATTGACACATTAATAATATTTCCTTATATTTGTTTTTTTACTTAAAGTTTATGTTGTTAACTTTTTATTAATCTATCAATTATGGAAACGAAAGATAATCCGATTTTAGTTCCTTGCGATTTTTCTGAAGTTGCAGAAAATGCCCTTGCTCATGCCGTAAAATTTTCCAATATTTTAAAATCCGATATTGAGCTTTTAAATGTAGTGAAAAAACAAAAAGAAATCGCAGATGCAGAACAAAAACTGCAGACTGTTGCCGAAAAAGCTCGAAAAACTTATGGCGTAAGACCTTACATTAAAGTTCGAGAAGGAAATATATTTGATACAATCAAAGAAGTTGCCAAAGAAAACGATTCCCGTTTGGTAATCATGGGAACACACGGCATCAAAGGAATACAGAAATTTACAGGAAGTTGGGCTTTGAAAGTTATTGTTGGCTCTGAGTGTCCTTTTGTTGTCGTGCAAGAGCCTCCGAGTGATAAACCATTGAAAGACATTGTTTTCCCTTTAGAATTTAAGATGGAAGACAAAGAAAAATTGCGTTGGGCAAACTATCTTTCAAAATTCTATCACGTAAAATTACAAATTGTCGCATCGCAAACCACAGACCCGCGATTGACGCAAAAAACAAAATCAAATATAATTTTTGCTAAAAAATACCTTGAAAGCAAAAACATTGATTACGAAATAACCTACCTCGACTCTAAAGACTTCCCGAAAGAAGTAGTCAATTTTGCCCAAAAAATCAAATCTGAACTTATTCTAATAATGACAACCAAAGGAATTAGTTTTCAGGATTATGCTTTTGGAGCCAACGAGCAAAAAATTATTGCAAATGATGCGAAAATCCCTGTCATGTGTGTAAATCCGCGCGAAGATTTGTTGAAAACCGGAGGTTTCAGAACTTTTGCCGGCTGAAGATAGTAAAAGCAAAAAATAGAACAACGATCAAAAAGGTTGTTGTTCTATTTAAGTTATAAAATATCACAAATCGCCCATCACTTATCACTCATAAAATGTAAACCTATGAAAATCGTATTTGCTACCAATAATGAAAATAAGCTTCGTGAAGTTGCCGATGTTTTGGAAAAAAACATCACAATTGTCGGACTGAGAGATATTGCTTGTTACGAGGACATTCCTGAAAACGAAAACACAATCGAAGGAAATGCCTCAGCCAAAGCAAATTATGTCTTTCGCAACTACAAGGTAAATTGCTTTGCCGACGATACCGGACTTGAAGTTTACGCTTTGGATATGCGCCCCGGCGTTTACTCTGCCCGATATGCAGGCGATGAAAAAAACGACGAAGCCAACATTGACAAAATTCTTGACGAACTTTCGGGAGTTGAAGATAGAAGAGCCCGTTTCCGGACTGTAATCTCTTTACTCATTGACGGTAAAGAAACCACATTTGAAGGAATTATTGAGGGTAAAATTGCCTTAGAAAGAAAAGGAAGCGGAGGTTTCGGATACGACGCTGTTTTTGTTCCCGACACATATTCAAAAACTTTTGCAGAAATGTCTTTGTCCGAAAAAAACACGATCAGCCACCGAGCTATTGCCGTGCGCAAACTCGTGGATTATCTACAGAATGTATAATAATTCAAGGCTTTTAAAGTTATTAGGTAGAATACAGTTTTTGTTTTTGTGATTAAATTTCTATAAGCCATTTTTTATTATGAAGAAATTATTGACTTCATGCTTGTTTTTTGCAATAATTAATGTCCAAATTGTGTTTTGCCAATTGAAAATCGGGGAATGGCGCACTCATTTGCCGTATTATAACATCAGAAATGTTGTTTTTGCCGAAGACAAAGTGTATGCAGCTTCAGATGTTGGGCTTTTCTCGTACAACTTGGGCGACAAGTCTGTTGAAACGCTTTCTAAGATAAATAATTTTTCCGACATAGGCATACAAACAATGAATTACAATCAATTCAACAAAGTTTTGGTAATTGCCTACGAAAATTCAAACATTGATCTTGTAAAGAACCATAAAATAATAAACTTCCCTGACCTTAAAAATAAGATTATTCAAGGCGGAAAAAAAATTAACGATATTATGTTTTACAAGGAAAAAGCATATTTATCAACCGATTTTGGAATCCTTGTTTTTGATACTGAGCGAGAAGAATTTACCGACACGTATTATATTGCAAACGAAGGAGCGCATATCAGGGTTTTCAATACCGTTACAGACGGGAATTTGATATACGCATCAACCGCAGAGGGAATATATCAAGCTGAAATAAACAACACATACTTGATTGATTATCACTATTGGACGAAATTGGACGAAATGCCGCAAAATCTGAATAAAGAAACAACTATCGGATTGCTTAATAATCGTTTATATGTTCTTGGTGAAGCTAATACTTCAAGTTCTGTTATTTATGTTTTTGATAAACAGAATGGAATGTCTAGTTTTCAAACGCAAGGAAGGGTCAAGAAAATTTTTGTTGAAAACAATAAATTGATTGTCATAGCAAGATATTTTATTGAAATTTATAACGATAAGGGCGAGTTCGAGAAACGAATTAATAAATACAATGATATTGATGCAAATCCGGAAGATTTAAGCTTTGATGCAGAAAATCGCATGTGGATAGCCGACGGTTTTAGCGGACTTTTCCGAGAAACAGAGAACGAAAGTTTTGAACAAATTGAAATTAATGGACCTCGTTTCAAAAATGTAGTTGATATTGCAATTTCAAATAATATTTTGTGGGCTGTCAGTGGAACGCGCGATTTAGACAAATGGCATTTCTATGGAGCATATGCCTTTGCCTATAATCATTGGAGTAGTTTTAACAGATTGTATTACAGTATTCTTGAGGATGTTGCAAATATTTCAACCATTGCAATCAACCCGAATTCTCCCTATCACGTATATGCGGGTTCGTGGGGCTATGGTTTGGTTGAATTTGATAATTTTAAGATAAGCAAACTTTACGATCATACAAATTCGGTCATTGAGCCTATCAGCGGTGCATCAACAAGCCTGAAAGTCAGAGTGGGCGGAATGGCTTTTGATGCTATGGGGAATTTATGGTTTACGACTTCTCAAACCAAAAAATCTATTTACGTTAAACGCAATAATGGTGAGATAGAAAATGTTCCGATAAAAAACAATATTTTTAGTTTCAATCAAAAAGTTTTCGACATTATCGTAACGCAGAATAATAAAAAATGGCTTGTTGTTGATAAAAACGGAATTTTTGCTTTTGACGACGAGGGAAACGAAAAATTATTTTCTATACGAAACGAAAACGGAAAAATTATCTCAAACCAAGTATCTGCCATTGTTGAAGATTTGGACGGAAACATATGGCTCGGGACGGACAAAGGAATTGCCGTTTATTACAATCCTGAAAATGTTTTTGATTCGTATAATTTTTATGCACAACAAATTGTGGTTGATGTTGATGGCATTGGCGGGGCTGCTTTGTTGAAAACCGAGAAAATAACCGATATTGAAGTCGATGGTGCAAACCGAAAATGGATTTCTACGGAAAACTCAGGTGTTTATCTCGTTTCCGACGACGGCGAAGAGACAATATATCATTTCACGACGGAAAATTCGCCGCTTTTGTCAGACTACGTAACTTGTGTTGCCATTAATGAAAAAACGGGCGAGGTTTTCTTCGGAACAAGCAAAGGCATAATTTCGTTTCAAGGAAAAACAACAGCGGGCAGCGACAACTTTCATAATCTTTACGCCTATCCCAATCCCGTAAAACAAGACTATAAGGGCGAAATTGTGATAAATGGCGTAATGAAAGATACAAACGTGAAAATTACGGATATAGCAGGAAATCTTGTTTACGAAACTACCTCGCTGGGCGGGCAGGCACTTTGGAATGGAAAAAACTTGTCGGGAAGAAGGGTTAATACAGGCGTTTATCTTGTGTTTTGTACAAACAAAGATGCCGACGACACAAAAATTATAAAAATCCTGTTTATCAATTAAATTTGTGATTTTTATACTCTACGCAATATTTCTTACAATAGTGTTGATATTTGCGTTTAAAGCTAAGTTAGAGGCAAATTTTCCCCCGACCCTGTCAGGGTTTGAAACCCTGACAGGGTCGGGGGAAAATTTGCCTCTAAAAATTATTATCTTTGCATTTTCAAAAGAACAGATATGGATAGTACAGGCATAAATTATCATTTACAGGATTTCTTTGCGTCATTAAAAGACCCTCGCAGAAAACAAGGTCAACGCCATACATTAAGAAGTGTTGTTAATTGAACTTACATTTTATTTCACGAAAAACGGCAATTTAGTAAAAAAAACTAAAAAAAAACATATAAGATTGCAATATTTTATGTATCATTCGGGAGCAATTTGCTTGTAAACAATAAAATAAAAAAAAATAATGACTGCGCAGACTTACTTTGTTATAAATTAAAGTTTTGTTACATTTGCAGCATGATTATCCGCAAAATGTAAAAGTAATTTTTATTATTAACTTAAATACTATAAATCATGTCAAAAAAAGAAAATCACAAAGATGCTATGGAACTAAATGAAGAAGTTCAGGAATCGATTCACGCACTTGAGCCTTCGGAAGATTTAGACGAAAACGATGAGAATGAAGAAAAAAAAGAAAAAAAATCATCGAAAACACTCTTGTATATCGTAATTGCGATATTGGTATTGTCGGTAATCGGAAATGGCTGGCAGTTTTACCACAATAGAAAACTGAGAAAAAAAGCCAAAGATGCCATCGCCAAAGTAGAAGAATATCAAAATGAAAATATTATGCTTGAAGAACAAATCGCCTCTTTGAGCCTTCAAAATCAGGAAAATGAGAGAGATTTGGACAATGCCTATCAAAAAAATGCCGACAAAGATGTTGTAATTGCAAACTTGAAACAAGAAAACGAAACGCTCGGTCAGATACGAGACGAAGTTGCCAAAATTGAAGATATTCGTAAAAATTTGAATAAAAATCTGGATCAAATAACTGTATCAAAACAAAAACTTCGTGATGTGCAGAACTCGGTAAACAAAACAATTACCGATAAACAACGCAAAAATAATGCGAAAATGAAAAGCAGCAAATAGCAATACTTTTGCTTGAACTGTTTGCAAAAGAAACGAAAAATAATAAAAAAAATGTGCAGAAAAATTTTCTTTCGGCACATTTTTTTTATGTCTGTGTGAGAATTAAAAATTATCATGTATATTTGTAGCCTGAATATATTTAAAAATTTAATTAAAGAAAATCATGGGAAAAGGTGATAAAAAAACAAAACGCGGAAAAATTGTTAGGGGAACTTCAGGAGTAAGAAGACCCAGAAAAGCGAAAAAAGCGAAAAAACAAGCCGAAGAAAAAAAAGAGGCTTAAAAAAAATAAAAGCGTTGATGTTTTTTCAACGCTTTTGTTTTTTGGTACTATTCCCCAAAGTGTGTAAGTTTTAGAAACCGGATTTGAGTTTTAGACTCGAATTCTGTTTTGCAAAAATTATCTGCTTATCTGTTTGCCGTTTTCGTATTCCATTGTTTTAAGTTTGCTTCCTTTTCCGTCCCAGAAAATCCATTTCCCGTCGGGAATTCCGTTTTTGAAATTTGCCTCATAGTTTTTTTCTCCGCTTTTGTACCACTCGGTCATTTTTCCGTGCTTAACGCCATTTTTATAAAACTCTTCAAGCCAGACTTTTCCATTGTCATGCCAGTAAGTCCATTTCCCATGTCTTTTCCCGTTTTTGATTTCTCCCTCTACTTCCTTTTCTCCGTTCGGGAACAAACGGATTTCTTTAACCACAAGTTTTTTATTTTTTTCCCAAACAACATGTTGTAATTTTTGCGGAGTGCCATTCGGATACTTACTAATCAGCTCTACTTGAGGTTTTTCTCCGCAAGCAATCAAAAATAAAACGCTAAGTAGCAAAAAAGATAAATATCTCATATGTTTGTATTTTATATTATGAATTAAGGCTTGAATTAAAAAAAGTTAAATAATTTTGGAGTTTGATTTGATAATCTGTAATATAGTGAACTTTAAACGTCGCAAATACATGATTAATTATTGTAATCATTACAAATTTAGTAAAATTATATTATTTTTATATGTGAAGAATGTGAAAAAGAGCTAAAATACTATTGTCTCGTTCAGAAATAGCTTTACATGAAAATTTTTCCTTAAAAAATGAAGAAAGAGGGATTGATTTTTTTCTTAAACTGAATCTTCAACTCTTTTTTTGCATTAAAAATAAAAAAAACCGATAACATTGGTAAAATATCTAATAATCAGGCTTAGTTCAATAGGCGATATTGTGCTGACAACGCCGGTAGTCAGGTGTTTGAAAAAACAAGGCGAAAACGCTCAAATCCATTATTTGGTAAAAGAGCAATTTGCCCAAATACTTAAAAGTAATCCGTATATTGATAAAATTCATACATTTAACGGAAATTTGAAAGAATGTATTGACGAACTGAAAGAAGAAAAATTTAATTATATTATTGATTTACATAAAAATTTACGTTCTTCAGTCATCAAATTAAAACTTAAAACAAAAAGCCTTAGTTTTGACAAATTAAACCTGCAAAAGTGGCTTATGGTCAATCTGAAAATCAATAAACTTCCCGACGTTCATATTGTTGATAGATACATGAAGACCATTGATGCTTTTATTGAGGGAAATGACAACAAAGGGCTTGATTATTTTTATGATGAGAACGAAAGAGTCAATTTGGCAGAATTGCCAAGCGCGTTTCAGAACGGATACCTTGCTTTTGCCATAGGAGCGAAGCATGCCACCAAAAGAATACCAACGGAAAAATGCGTATCTATTTGCAATAGAATAAATTTGCCGATTGTCTTAATGGGCGGAAAAAGCGATTCCGGAGCTGCAAATCGCATAAAAGAGCAATCGCATGCAAGCATTTATAATGCCTGCGGAAAATATTCGCTCAACGAATCAGCCTCATTGCTTCATCAGGCAAGGCTTGTTTTAACGCCCGACACCGGATTGATGCACATTGCTGCGGCGTTTAAAAAGAAAATAATTTCTGTTTGGGGAAATACTGTTCCTGCATTTGGCATGTATCCGTATTTGCCCGGAGACGAATCGCAGATTATCGAAGTGGAAAACTTAAAATGTCGTCCGTGTTCAAAAATAGGGTTTGAAAAATGCCCGAAAAAGCATTTTGATTGTATGAATAAAATTGATGAAAAGAAAATCGCAGAATTAATAAATAAGAGCTAAATGAATCTCACGAGAAAAGATATTGAAATTATGGCACCCGTCGGATCGTATGAGTCGCTGTCGGCAGCCATTCAGGCAGGGGCAAATTCAATTTATTTTGGCGTAGAACTTTTGAATATGCGTGCGCGCTCTTCTGTAAATTTCACATTAGACGATTTGAAAAATATCGCTGAAATTTGCCGGAAAAATGCCATAAAAAGCTATCTTACAGTCAATACGATCATATACGAGGAAGATATTAAATATGTAAAGAAAATTGTTGATGCTGTCAAGGCTAACGGAATCAGTGCGATAATTGCAACAGATATGGCAACGATTAATTATGCAAAATCTGTTGGTGTTGAAATTCATATGTCAACGCAGGTAAATATTGCAAACTCTGAGGCTGTGAAATATTACGCAAAATTTGCAGATGTAATGGTTCTTGCCCGAGAATTGAACCTGAAACAGGTGTTTGCAATTTCAGAACAGATTGCACAACAGAAAATCACAGGACCTTCCGGCAAATCCGTGCGGCTCGAAATGTTTGTACACGGAGCATTGTGCATGGCAATCTCTGGAAAGTGTTATTTGAGTTTGCACGAATCAAACTATTCTGCCAATCGAGGGGCATGTTTGCAAACCTGTCGCAAGGCTTATCATGTTCAAGAAAAAGAAACAGGATACAGCTTAGATATTGATAATGAGTACATCATGTCGCCTAAAGATTTATCAACCATCAGCTTTGTCGATAAAATGATAAAAGCAGGCGTTTCTGTATTTAAAATAGAAGGGCGCGCACGACCGCCGGAATACGTAAAAACCGTTACAGCCTGTTATCGCGAAGCTGTTGATGCTTATTTCAACAAAACATACACGGCACAAAAGGTGGAACAATGGAACGAGCGATTAAAAACGGTTTTTAATCGCGGATTTTGGGACGGTTATTATTTGGGACAGAAAATGGGCGAATGGACTGAATTGTACGGCTCTAAAGCTACAAAAGTGAAGTCGTATATCGGAAAAGCCTCAAACTATTTCAGGAAATTGAAGGTTGCAGAGTTTAAATTGGAAGCCGGCGAATTGAAAGTCGGCGATGAAATCATGATAATAGGTCCGACAACCGGCGTTGTGGAATCAGTAGTGAAAGAAATTCGGCTCGATTTAGAAGCGGTCGGCAAGGTCAAAAAAGGCGATGTCGTTTCAATTCCTATCGAAGAAAAAATCCGAAGAGCAGACAAATTGTACAAACTAATCACTAAGATTGAAGAATTTTAGGCTGCTTTTTGTGCGAAAATGAACAAAAATGAGCGAGAATGTCGAAAACAACAACATTCTCGCTATTTTGTTGGTATGCGAAAAAGAAAAAACATTCTTGTGCCGAAAAAAACTATTTTGTAGAGATTGAGTTTTTAATCTTGTCTAAAACGCTTGCATGTGCTTTCATTGCTTGTTCCGGCGCGTAACATACAACGATAAGCAAGCGTTTTCTTGCCTGAAAAAAAGACACCGTAACATCAACATCTTTGGCATTGTTTTTAGCTTTGCCTTTAACTTCTTTCATCTCAACTCTTTTCGTCGTTTGCTTTACAGCCTCTCCAAATTTTGTGTCTTTAAGAAAAGGAGAAACCAAGATTTCAACATGTTTAACAGCATCTTCCATTTGGTAATCTTTCACTTCCCAAAGACAAAAATACAGCGACTCGTCTTTTGGATAGGCTTCATAACGATTCTCTGATTTCCCCACTTCCCAATCTGTGGGAAATGTTATAGAAAATACAGGATCTACATCATCAAGATATAGAACTTCTTGCTGTGCATACGTGTTTGAAAAAAGGATTAGGCTTAAAAATATAAGCGAATATTTTAGTACATGTTTCATGGGTTTAAAATTGCGAAAAAGCCCTTTATTTCCCGATCTTTTTTAATCATGCTTGCGAGTTTCCGACAGCAAACCGGTAATGGACTGTTTCATGTTATTATCTCCTTGTTTTGTTTGTTACAAAGTTCTAATTTTATTTTATAAATATCAAAAATCAAACCATATTAAAAAAAAATATTTCTATTTTAGAATATCAATCGGAAGATCGAACATTGGTTCTTCTTCTACAACTATTGCGTTTGGATTTACAGATTCATCGTATAGTTTCATGATTAAGTTGTCAATAAAGCTGTTGAATCTGAAAAAAGATAAAAAATAATTTCCGGTAAACAGAGGAATCCATATTACTGCGGCAATAATTGGCGCAATGGGTTGATAAGACCACAGGAAAACGACCAAGAGGGTAAAAGCAAGTGCCAACAGAAGCGATTCTGTAAAACAGATTTTTTGTTTTACGAAGAATTTATTTTCTGTAATGAATTTGAACTCAATAGTTCCCGACGAAATTCCGTTGAAAAGATTCCAGCCGTTCCATGCAAATCTAAAGGGTGTTCCTTTAAAACAGATTGATTCGTGGGTCGATTCTACGTTTTGAATGTATGAGTTTTGCAGTTTTTTTTCTATCTCTTCTCTAAATCGTTTGAGCATAATTTCCTGATTCAAGGAAATATACAACTCTTTTTTTCTGTTATAGCTTAATGGAAACACTGCGATTTTTTATATATTTTTTTAGTAATCAATGTATTCGCTATAAAAAACCAAGAAGTTTGTTGTCTTGTCGAGAAGCAAAAGTTTTGCCTCTTTGTGTTTTCTTCTTGTTTTTTCGGGATTATTATAAGTCATGAAACCTCTATAAAAATAATATCCATTCATTCTGTTTATCCATCCTTCGTTATCGTCAAGCAAATTTGCCTCAAATATTTTTTTTCTTTTTATTTTGGGTTTTAGCATTTTTAGTTCAAAATTTTTGGCATCTCCAAGTTTCAAACTAAACATAATATTTTCCGATAAAGGTTTGTTGATAAGTATTTTATACTTTTTCAATGAATCTATTACTTGAGGCATAAATGATTCTTTTATTTTTCCGGCATATAAATGGTATTCTTTCTTTTTTTTCTTGCCTTCTTTGTAGATGAATTTGTATTTCAGGCTCAAAGAATTTTCTTCTATTGAGGGGATTCCTGATTTGCTTAATTCTTGCTTCAGGTATTCATAATCGGCATTTCCGAAACTGTTGGAGTAAATCGTATTTGCTTCTTGCCTGCATGAGGCAAAAAGCAATATATATAGCAATAAACTGATTGAAAAACAGATTTTTAAAGTATTCGTGTATAACTCTCTCATTGGGGAAATATTTTTTATATGCTAAAACTGTGTAAATAAAGATAAAAAAAATAAGTCATACTCACAACTCACTAAGACAATATAAAACATCTTAGCCATTGTTTACTAAGTTTTTAATTAATAAAATAGAGCTTTTATTAATTGAAAATTAATGTTTTAAAGTTACTAAAAATATTCAATAATTTGAAATAAAACAAAAAAATATTGAATATTGCTTTTTCGGAAAGAATTTGTTTTGCATGAAAAAAGCACCCAATCATTTTATTTTTAGAGCAATAGCTTGGGTGCTTATTTTTTTATTTTGATTGAGCCAAAGCCTCTGAACCACTTACTATTTCAAGAATTTCGGTTGTGATAGCGGCTTGTCTTGCTTTGTTGTAATTTAGTTTTAATTCTCTCAACAGTTCAATGGCATTTTCGGTTGCCATGTGCATGGCAGTCATTCTTGCGCCTTGTTCTGCTGCAAAGGAGTCGAGCAAAATTTTGTATAGCTCAATTTTTAATGACTGTGGAATGAGTTCCAGAACAATTGATTTTTGCGAGGGTTCGTAAATATAGTTTGAAACAAAGTTTTTTGCATCATCTTCTTTTTTGCCTTTGATCGGAAGATATTGTTCAGTTGTAAGAATCTGAACAGCAGCATTTTTAAATTGGTTGTAAATAATTTCTACCTTGTCGTATTCTTTGTTCGCAAAACTACTCATTATTGCTTCCGCAAGGGGTTTCACTCTTGAGAATTGTAAATTATCGAATAATTCGTGATGCGTTTCAGAAATTTGATAGCCTCTGTGTGTCAAAGCCTCTGCTGCTTTTTTCCCGATGGCACAAATCTTTACATTTCCCCGACCGTATTGTGTGCTGTATTTTGTCGTGATAAGGTTCATTGTGCTTTTTACGATGTTTGAATTAAATGCTCCGCACAAGCCTTTGTTTGACGAAATGCAAACAATCAGAACTTTATTTACAACTTTGCGTTCTTCTATATATACGTTTTCTGTCGAAGTGTCAAGGTTTCCGCTGATATGTGTAAAAATCTCATGCAATTTATTCACATACGGTTTTATCTGTGTAACAGCTTCTTGTGCTTTCCGGAGTTTTGCTGCCGAAACCATCTTCATTGCACTTGTAACCTGACGAGTTGATGTTACCGATTTTATTCTGGTTCTTATTTCCTTTAAACTAGCCATTTAATTCTTGTTTTTTAGTTGCAGTGTAAAGCTCTTACTTTTGTAAACCTTTTTGCCTCTGAGCGTAAAATATCAATTGTCTTTGTTTTATTCTATGCTTGTATATTTTGATGCCAAATCTGCAGCAACTTTGCCAAGTTGCGTTGTTATCTCGTCGTTAATTATTCCTTTTTTCAGTGTTTCCAAAAGGTCTTTATGTTTGATTTGCAGGTATTCGTAAAATTCATTTTCAAACTCTTTTACTTTATTTACAGGAACATCGCGGAGCAGTCCTTTCATGCCGCAATATAGAATAGCTATTTGATTTTCAACCGTAACCGGCGAATATTGGTCTTGTTTCAGAATTTCCACATTGCGTTCGCCTTTTTCAAGTACCGCTTTTGTTGCATCATCGAGGTCTGAACCAAATTTTGCAAATGCTTCGAGTTCTCGAAACTGTGCCATATCTATTTTCAAGGTTCCTGCCACTTTTTTCATTGCTTTTATTTGGGCATTACCTCCTACGCGCGAAACCGAGATTCCCACATTAATTGCCGGACGAATTCCTGAGTTGAACAGGTTTGATTCTAAGAAGATTTGTCCGTCGGTAATCGAGATAACATTCGTCGGGATATATGCCGAAACGTCGCCTTCTTGTGTTTCAATAATTGGCAGTGCGGTAAGCGAACCTCCGCCTTTTATTTTTCCTTTCAACGAGTGCGGTATGTCATTCATTTGGGCAGCAACCTCATCGTTGTTAATTATTTTGGCAGCTCTTTCCAACAAGCGAGAGTGCAGATAAAACACATCTCCCGGATAAGCCTCGCGTCCGGGCGGACGACGCAGAAGCAAAGATACTTCCCTGTAAGAAACCGCCTGTTTCGACAGGTCGTCGTAAATGATCAAGGCAGCCCTGCCCGTGTCTCTGAAATATTCTCCGATGGCAGCTCCGGCAAAAGGCGCATAAAATTGAAGTGCTGCCGGATCCGATGCCGTTGCAGATACAATTACCGTATATGGCATTGCGCCGTTTTCTTCGAGAATTTTCGATATGTTTGCTACTGTTGAGCCTTTTTGTCCCACAGCAACATAGATGCAATATACAGGCTCTCCTTTTTCAAAAAATTCTTTTTGATTTATGATCGTATCAATAGCAATGGATGTTTTTCCGGTTTGTCGGTCGCCGATAATAAGTTCTCTTTGTCCGCGTCCGATAGGAATCATGGCATCTATTGCTTTAATGCCGGTTTGTAAGGCTTCGTTTACGGGCTGTCTGTAAATCACTCCGGGTGCTTTTCTTTCAAAGGGCATTTCATATTTTTCTCCGGAAATAGGACCTTTGCCGTCAATTGCTTCGCCAATGGTATTGATTACTCTTCCGAGAATTGCCTCCCCGACTTCTATTGATGCTATTTTTTTTAGCCTTTTTACGGTGTCGCCTTCGCGAATTTTCTCGCTTGAGCCAAGCAAAACCGCTCCGACATTGTCTTCTTCAAGGTTCAACACAATGCCTTTTACTCCACTGTCAAATTCAATCATTTCGTTGGCTTGAACATTCGACAGTCCGTAGATTCGTGCAATTCCGTCGCCAACTTGTAGTACGGTTCCAACCTCTTCGAGTTCTGCTTCTGTTTTATAGCCTTCGAGTTGTTTCTTTAGAATTTCGGAAACTTCTGCGGGTTTAATTCCAGCCATATCTAATTATTGTTTAAGTTGCTATGTTAAGTTCTTTGTTTCTTTAGTTGAATGTTTGTGAGCTGTTGTTTCATTTTTTTCAATTTTCCCGAAACGCTCGCATCTATTTGTTGATCTTCGACCCTCAGCACAAAACCGCCTATTAGATCTTTATTGAGTTCGTTGCTCAAATCAATTTCTGATTTGTAGCTTTCCTTTATAATGGTTTTAAGTTTCGACAGGGTTGGTGCTGCAATTTTTTCAGCGCTTGTAAATATTGCTTTCTTTATTCCTTTGTTTTTTCGGTAGAGTGCCAAAAAGTTTCTTGCCATATCTACTAAAAAACGCTCTCTTTTGTTTTGCGTAACCAAAGCGATAAACGACAAACTTAGCTTGTGGATTTTGCCTTCAAATACACTTTTTAAGATTTTTTGTTTCTCCGATGTTTTCAATACCGGACTGTGTAGAAGCATTTTCATGTCGGCAAGGGTGGTCCCGACGGAAAAAATCAATTCTACATCAGTTTTAATAACATCTAACAAATCTTTCTCCTTAGCTGTCAGAAACAACGACTTGGCATAACGAACAGATATTTTACTCTCGTTCATCTGTTTAGAATCAAATGATTAATAAATTTTTAAAAACGAACATCTTCAAGATATTGTTCAACAAGTTTCTTTTGTTCTGCTTTGTCTTGAAGTGTTTGTCGCAATATTTTTTCTGCAATATCAATGGAAAGAGTCGCAATGCTGTTTTTTATTTCATTAATAGCTGCATTTTTTTCGTTTTCAATATTTTCTTTTGCCGTAGCGATAATTTTTTCAGCCTCTTCGCCGGCTTTTGTTTTTGCGTCAGCTATAATTTGCTCTTTCACTTCTCTTGCTTCTTTTAGCAAATTATCTCTTTCCAATTTTGCATCAGCAATAATTTTTTCGTTGTCAGCCTTGAGTTTTGCCATTTCGGCTTTGGCTTTTTCGGCTGATTTCAGTGCTTCGTCAATCGTGTTTTCTCTTTCGTCCAGTGCTGTTAAAATGGGTTTCCATGCAAATTTTTTTAAAATCCATAAAACTATCGAAAACGACAGCAGCATCCAAAACAATAAACCAATTCCGGGAGTTACGAGTTCCATAATTTGCTAATATTTTATTTTTTCTACTTTTTTAACTTTATTGATTGTTAAGATCTCCAAAATTTGCCAATCGCATCTTTCGGAGATCTAAAATTGATAAACTATTCTTTTTTCTAAACGAAAAGAATAAGCAAACATACCACAATCGCAAAGAATGCAACACCTTCTACGAGGGCTGCGGCAACAATCATATTTGAACGAATGTCGCCCGATGCTTCGGGTTGTCGGGCAATAGCGTCCATGGCTTGTCCACCGATTTTTCCAATTCCTAAACCGGCTCCAATTACTGCTATTCCTGCTCCGATACCAGCGCCCATTTTTGCAATTGCAACATCTGCAAGCACTTGTAATAGAAATGTTAATGTTAACATGGTATATAATATTTAGTTATTAAATTACAAATTACGTGTATATATTTGGATATGGACCGGTGGCGTTGCCGTCCCGCAGGGCGGCAATGACATTCAGCCCAATATTAGTGATATTCTTATTCTATTTCTACTTTAAGTTTCCGCCCAAAGCCTTTTTCTACAATTCTGCGAAATACTGAAAGCTCAATTCCTGTTTTGTTATTTTCTACTTTTGAAATATAATTTTTGCTTTTTCCACACCTTTGGGCAAGTTGCTCTTGTGTTAATCCTGCTTTTAATCGCTCACTCCTTAATAATGCACCCAAATTTTCGATAAACTTTTCATTATCATATTTACTGTTGTTATATAGCATTATTGGGTCTATCTCATAGGGTGTTTTTTGTTCTTTCCCATTTTCATCAATTATCACAACTATTATGTTTTTCCATGATAAGGTATTATTTCGCAGTTCTACTTTTTCAAACTCACTTTGCTTTAGCAATGGATATTCAAAATCAGTTGGCGTTAAATTCCATGATTTAAAAAGCTGCTCAAAATCAATAATTCGGTATTCGCCTGTATTAAACAAGCAATGCACCTTAAAGCCACTTATATTATTGATTTCCTTTATTCTTGGTATCATTTTTTGCATATTCATAGTTGTTTTTTAATCATCGCCAACGTTGAGTTGGGGATTCAGGCGTTTAAAGTTTTCATAAAGCATATCTTGATTATTCGCCGCCCAGTTTACCACTTTTTTACGCTTATTTTTTGGAATTTTCCCCGCATACGTTTCAAGAGTTTTTGTTACAATAAGTTCCTCATATTCTGCATATAGAGCATGAAAATGAGGAGGCGGGTGTTCCCGTGAATACACGTCTATTTTTGTTCCGTCTATTGTTTTGAGTGTCGGCATAATATTAAATTATGAAAAAACTAAAGACAGCGTGTAAAGTATACCTTCGCCAAAGTCAAATATGCTCTTAAACAAAAAAATGACACTAAGAACACAAACTGTGTTTATAATTAAATCAGTGCTATCAGTAGCATAACTGTCTTGATTTACTTTTCCTTTCAATTCAAACTTTTTCTTTTTTCTTCTTCTATTTTTTATTGATATTCTTTTTCTTCTAACCAGTTTGACATGATTTTTATATTTTATGTAATGTTACCGCCAATATATATCTTTCTTCCTTTTTCTTCTTTTTTTAATGATGTTCTTCTACTGCCATGCCGAAATACAATGCCGAAAGCAGGGTGAAAACATAAGCCTGAATGAAAGCGACTAATAATTCAAGCAGTGACATGAAAATTGTAAAAACTACCGAAATTATGGAGATGCCGTATCCTGCTCCGATGTGCATATTTCCGAAAACAAATATCAAACTGTAAAATCCTAATGCGATAATATGTCCGGCAGAAATGTTGGCAAACAAACGAACCATCAGAACAAAAGGTTTGGTAAACAGTCCCATAAGTTCAACAACAGGCATTAATGGAACGGGTATTTTTAGCCACCACGGAACTCCCGGCGTGTTTACCATGTGTGTCCAGTAGTTTTTATTTCCGTTTACTGTCGTCAAAACAAAAGTAAACAAAGCCAACACCAATGTTATCGTGATATTTCCCGTTACGTTTGCTCCGCCCGGAAATATCGGAATCAATCCCATGAGGTTGTTAAGGAAAATAAAGAAAAAGACAGTCAGCAAATAAGGCAAAAATTTCATGTATTTGTCTTTTCCGATGGCTGCTTTGGCAACATCGTCGCGAATGAAAAGAATGAGCGGCTCTACTGCATTTTGCAGACCTTTCGGGGCTTTTCCCTGATTTTGTTTGTATTTATTTGCAATGCTTATGAAAATAAGGCATAACAAAAGTACACTTGCAAAAAGTGCAACAACGTTTTTGGTAATCGACAAATCAAGCATCGGTTTGACCCATTCGCCTGCTTCGTTTTGTTCAACAATCTTCCCTTCAAATTTTTCTCCGTGTCCGGCAATCTTAAAGCCTTTATACGCTTCTTCGCCATGATGAAATTTGCTTGTCAGAAACATATTGAAGCCTTTGGTATCGCTGATAATAATCGCAAGCATCGGAATGCTGACGTGGGTTTCTCCGATTGTCATAATGTGCCACTCGTAAGAATCGTAAATGTGGTGGAAAATCAGATCGCCCGGATTAAATTTTTCTTCGTGCGCTGCCTCCTTCGTTGCAGAGGCAAATAAGGGATTTGAAATAACTGATAAAAATGTACATAGTAGTATAACAGCGAGAATATTTATCGAACGTGTTGTCATAAGTTATGAGATTTACCTGCTACAAAGTGTTTGTTATCAAGCGAAAAAAAATCTTTAGTAATGAATTAACAGCAAATACTTACCGGCTTTTTTCCCTACTTTTTTTGTCTTTTTTGTTGTTTCATAAAAAATAGTATAGAAACAACTTCAAATATAGTAAATAAAAAATACAAAACAAGCAATGAGATAAGAAAAGCTTTGGCATTTTCTTTTTGAATTAGCAAATAAATTAGAATATAAGTAAATAGAGTAAATAATTTTATTCCGATTGCTCCTAAAAAAATTCTGACAAATTTTGGTCCTTCTTCTTTTTCCGATGCTCCGAGCAGAATCAGGACTGCAAGCGTGATTACCGTAAGCAATAAAAAGTTTGCCGAATATACAATTGATTTATAGTCTATTAATATTGACTCGAACAATAGTATTTGCAGTGCAGCCAAAGCGAAGACAAATGCGAAAAATCGAATCATCAATTTTTTGAAATTTTTATTTTGCATTAGCTGTTTATACTTTTCCATATCAAATGTACTAAGAAAATTGATTGATTTTTCGGGCAATTGTTGCTTTTATTTTTTCAATAAATCTTTTATAACATAATATACAGCCAAAAAAACAGACAGTACAGATAACAATACAGTGAAATACGGCTTTTTGAATGCAAAATATTCGTCAATTTTGAAACCTCCGAAAACGCCGCAAAATATTATTGCTCCCATTTGGAACGATATTGTTGAATATTTTGCATACGCATTTACGCCTTTTTTTATCTTATCAAGCTCGTCTTTTTTTTTATTTTGCATATGCTTTTGCTGTGCTTGGCTTCGCGTTGCTTGATTTTATTTTTTCTGAGCTTGTCATTGCACATGTTCCGTTGAAGACAGCTCCGGTTTCTATCGCAAGTTTTTGGGTTTGAATTTCGCCTTTAATATTTGCTGTCGATTTTAAGCTAAGTAAATCAGAAACAAGAATTTTCCCTTCGACTTTTCCTTCAATGTCGGCTTGTTTGCATTTGATGTCTCCAATGATTTCCCCCGTAGGTCCAATAAATAATTTTCCGGCAGTTGATAAATTCCCGTTCAATTTTCCGTCAATGCGAATCAATCCTTCGGTTATGATTTCTCCGGTAATGATGGTGCCTGCTTTTATTTGGTTGAGTTGTGTTGGGTCTATATTATTATTGCCGTTTGCCATTTTCCCGTTTTTTGAACTTTTTGTAAACATTTGTCTAATGATTTTAATTAGAAATTTATAAAGGTGTAAAAACAAGTTCATTTTTTTAATTTTTTAAATTTACAACCTTTACAATGTAAGCATTTAAAATAAAAAAGAACATACAAATTTATAACATTTTAGCAAAAAACAATTAAGTATTTTTCATAATTCTGAATCCTTGTTTTTTTTATTTTCATAAATTGAATTATATCAATGTTTTATTGTTTTGCATTTTAAGTAAAATATCTCAAATTTACATTCTCTTGAAAGGATAATTCCGGCAATTTGAAAAATATTTTCTTAGGATACATTCATTTTTGTATTTTTACACGATATTGGATTGATTTTTTTTTTCAGTTGATTGACATATAATTTTAAAATATATAAATTTCATAGTATGAAAACACTTGACAGCTTTAGTTTTGAAGGGAAAAAAGCAATTATCAGGGTTGATTTTAACGTTCCGTTAAACAGTGATTTTGAAATTACCGACGATACGCGTATGAGAAAAGCAGTTCCTACGATAAAAAAAATTTTGAACGATAATGGTTCTGCCATTTTAATGTCTCATCTTGGTCGTCCGAAAAACGGGCGTGAAGAAAAATTTTCGTTAAAACACCTTGTTCATCATCTCTCGGAACTACTCGGCGGCGTGAACGTAAAGTTTGCAAACGACTGCATCGGCGACGAAGCCTTGCAAATGAAAAACGAGCTGCAACCCGGAGAGGTTTTGTTGCTCGAAAATCTAAGATTTTATAAAGAAGAAACCAAAGGCGATCTTGAGTTTGCCAAAAAACTCGGCGAAGGAGCAGAGGTTTACGTAAATGATGCTTTCGGTACGGCACACAGGGCGCATGCTTCAACCACAATCGTTGCTCGCTTTTTTCAGGAAAACAAAATGTTTGGATACATCATGGAAAACGAGGTGAAAAACATTGAAAAAGTGATGCTCGCTCCTCAAAAGCCGTTTACGGCTATCATGGGCGGCGCAAAAGTTTCCGATAAGATAAGCATTATTGAAAATCTCTTGGATAAAGTTGATAATATAATCATTGGCGGCGGAATGGTTTACACTTTTGTAAAAGCTCAGGGCGGAAATATCGGTGCTTCGCTTGTCGAGGACGATAAACTTGAGGTTGCTCTGGCTTTGCTCGAAAAAGCGAAACAAAACAATGTTGCAATTCATTTGCCTGTGGATAATGTAATAGCCGATAAATTTGCGAATGATGCAAATACCGAAAAAACGAAAACCAATTCAGTGAAAGACGGTTGGATGGGACTTGATATTGCAGAGGAATCGATCGAGAATTTCCGAAAAATAATCTTAGCCTCAAAAACCTTGCTCTGGAACGGTCCGATGGGTGTTTTTGAAATGGAAAAATTCCAGAAAGGAACAGCCGAAATTGCAAAAGCTGTTGCAGAAGCAAGCGAAAAAGGTGCGTTCAGCCTTGTCGGCGGAGGCGATTCGGTGGCTGCAATCAATAAATACAAACTTGCAGATAAAGTGAGTTATGTATCAACCGGCGGCGGTGCTTTGCTCGAATACATCGAAGGAAAAGAACTGCCCGGAATAAAAGCCATCAGAGACTAATATTGTGCCTCAATAGCTTCTGGGAAACAGCCTCAAACGCACGCTGCTAAACACAATTGTGTTTAGCAGCGTGCTTAGTGTAATTCGAGAAAGTAAAAATTGCGAGATTATCGCATAATCTCGCAATTTTTGTATATTTGTATTATGATTGAAAAAGCACCAAAATACGACAAAGAGAATAAAAAAAACATTCAGTTGAGACTGAAATTACAGCTTACGGGAGAATTAAAGAAAATCCAAGACGACTATTTGTATTGGGATAAGGTTAAATCAACACTTTTTAACCGTCGTCGTTATAGAATAAAACTTGCATTCGTTTGTTAAATTCGCTTTTTTCGTATGACAAATAATTTAGAAGAATACCGCGCCGGTCTTGATGTTGGTTCAACAACCGCAAAACTCGTGATTATCGATGCCGAAGAAACCATTGTATTCTCGAAATACGTGAGGCACAATACCAAGATAAATGCTACTGTGGAACGTATTTTTAAGGAGGTAAAAGAAAAAATCGGGAATATTCGTTTTTCTTTCAACATCACAGGTTCTGCGGGAATGGGGCTTTCAGAGAAATTTCATATTCCTTTTGTGCAAGAAGTTATTGCTACTGCCGAAGTGGTTAAGGTAAAATTTTCAGAGCTTAAAACCCTTATCGACATTGGCGGCGAAGACTCTAAAATGATTTTTTTTCATCAAAACAAACCGCCTGATATAAGAATGAACGGAAATTGCGCCGGCGGAACAGGCGCGTTTATCGATCAAATGGCAGGATTGTTAAACATGAATCCTTTGCAGCTTGATAAGCTGGCAGAAACACACACGAAAATTTATCCGATAGCCTCACGTTGCGGTGTGTTTGCAAAAACCGACATTCAGAATCTTTTGAGCAATAAAATACCCAAAGCAGACATTGCCGCTTCTATTTTTCATGCGGTTGCACTTCAAACCATGAATACGCTTGCACGAGGTTTTGAGATTGTGCCAAAACTGATGTTTACAGGAGGACCTTTTTCTTTTTTGCCCAATTTTACAAAGATTTTTTCAAAAACCATTAAAGTAGCTCCGCAGGACATGCTGCAAACAAATGCTCCCGAACTGATGACCGCTCTCGGGGCTGCCATATTTCCCCAAAAAAATGAACAAAGCATAAGACTTGATGAACTGATTGCGAGAATAAAAAAACACGAAAATACTCCCACGCTCAACACAAACAGACTTGCGCCTTTGTTTGCTTCCCAAACAGCCTTTGCCGATTGGCAAAAACGAAAAATAGGAAAAAATGTAAAACGTTGTGATTTTACCAACTACGACAAGCAAAAGTGCTATATCGGAATAGATTCCGGCTCTACGACAACGAAAATTTGCGTCATTGGCGAAGACAACGAGCTGTTGTTTGACTTTTACAAAAGCAATCATGGCAACCCGATTGAAACAGTACAGGAAGGATTGTTGCTGATAGCAAAGGAGATAGAAAAAAGCCAACAAAACATACACATTGCCCAAACGGCGGTAACAGGCTATGGCGAAGATTTGATAAAAGCATCTTTTGGCATTGACTTTGGCATGGTCGAAACCATTGCGCACTTTAGGGCGGCAACGTTTTTTTCGCCCAAAGTATCCTTTATTCTTGACATCGGCGGGCAAGATATGAAAGCTATTTTCGTAGAAAACGGCTTGATAAAAAGAATCGAACTAAACGAATCTTGCTCGTCGGGCTGCGGCTCTTTCTACGAATCTTTCGGGAAATCGTTGGAATATTCCGTTTCCGATTTTTCGTTAAAAGCGTGCCAGGCAAAAAATCCGTGCGATTTGGGAACGCGCTGTACGGTTTTTATGAACTCAAAAGTAAAACAATCCTTGCGCGAAAATGCTACGCTCGAAGATATTTCTGCCGGATTGGCAATCTCGGTCATAAAAAATGCCTTGTTTAAAGTCTTAAAACTGAACAATTACGATGCTTTGGGGAATTTCGTTGTTGTTCAGGGCGGAACTTTTCGCAATCCAGCCATTCTCAGGGCGCTTGAGAACCTGACGGGAAAAACGGTGTTCTGCACCGACATTCCCGAACTAATGGGAGCTTTGGGGGCAGCCCTCGCAGCAAAAAACAAAAACAAGGGCAAGGCGCAAAAGTCAGCATTTATCGGCTTTGAAAACGTGAAGAATGTAAACCATTACACCACAAAGCAAATCACATGCAAAGGATGCGACAACAACTGCTATATTACAAAATTTGAGTTTTCGGAAAACCGAAGCTTTGTTTCCGGCAACAAGTGCGAAAAAATCTTCTCGAACAAAGGCGAACAATATAAAAAAGGCTTCAACCTGTTTGCTTTTAAAGAAAAACTCATTTTTGCAAAAATAGAAAAAGCATCTACACAACGAAAAATCAAAATAGGCTTTCCGCGTGTGTTGAATATGTTTGACAATTATCCGTTTTGGAATGCCTTGTTTTCAAAATTGGGCTTCGAGACCATTCTCTCCGACAATTCTACCTATGCCCTGTACGAAAAAGGTTTGGGAACACTCATGTCTGACAGCATTTGCTTTCCGGCAAAATTGGTTCATGGTCATGTTTTCAATTTGATAAACAAGCAAGTTGATCGGATATTTTTCCCTTTTGTTGTTTACGAAGACGAAGAGTTTGAGTTTGCGCAAAACTCGTTTAATTGTCCGATTGTCAGTAGTTATTCCGACGTTGTCAAAAGCTCAATAGATCCATTTTCAAAATACAAAATACCGATTGATTCGCCTGTAATTAGTTTTACGAACAAAAAATTGCTTAGAAAAGCCTGTTTTTCGTATTTAAAACAGTTTAAGGTGTCGAAAACTGAATTTTCTAAAGCCTTTGCTTTTGCTCTTGCCCAAAAAGAGGCAGTAAAACAAAAAATACAAAGAAAAGCAAAAGAAATTATTGAAAGAAACAGAAAAAATAAAAGCATATGTATCATTCTTGCAGGAAGACCATATCATATCGATCCTTTAATAAACCACCGCAGTCCTGATATTCTGACAGATTTAGGCTGCGATGTTCTTACGGAAGATGCCGTGCCAAACCTTATCGAAAAAGAAAATACGAGGCAGATAATCACTCAATGGTCGTATCCGAACAGGATTTTTAATGCTGCAAAATGGCTTGCAAAACAAGAGCATAATTTTCAATTTATTCAGTTAAACTCGTTTGGTTGTGGACCTGATGCAATTGTTGTTGATGAGTGTATTGATATTTTGTCTGAAAAAGGAAAAAATCACAGCTTAATACGCATCGACGAAATTTCTTCTACCGGCTCAATACGCTTGCGTTTGCGTTCGATTATTGAGTCAATAAAAATGAATGATGCCCAAAGGGAACATGCTTGCAAAAAGAACGTGCCGGCAGCTTTGTTTACAGAAAAAGAAAAACACCGAACCATACTTGCGCCGTATTTTGGCGATATGTATTCCCCGTATCTGCCGACAATTTTTGCTTTGGGCGGCTACAAGTTGATAAATCTGCCGAAACCGAATAAAAAATCGGTTGAATTTGGCTTGAAATACTCGAACAACGAAATATGCTATCCGGCAACCATTATTGTCGGAGATATTATTAAGGCTTTAAAATCAGGAAAATACAACAGAGAAGAGGTCGCTGTCGGCATTACCCAAACAGGAGGACAATGCAGGGCTTCAAGCTATCTTGCACTGATAAAAAGGGCGCTGAACGCTGCCGGATTTTCCGACGTGCCGGTTATTTCTGTCAATGCAGGAAATACGGAGAATTTTCAGCCCGGATTTAAAATAAATTGGAGAAAATTGTTGCCAACGGTTTTTACCACAATGCTTTTTGCCGATTCTCTTGCAAAAATCTATTATTCGACCATTGTGCGAGAAAAAAACAAGGGAGAAACAATGCGTTTATACAACAAATACCAACAGAAATCCTTACCTTTGATTTTAGGCAAAAAAAACGCTCTGCTCTACGATTTGCTGAAAGAGGCTGTTGATGATTTTAACACGCTGCCGACCAAAGGCGGAGCTTTTCCGAAAATAGGACTTGTCGGCGAAATTTACGTGAAATATAACTCTTTTGGACATCAGAACATTACGGATTGGTTGATAAAAAACGGAATTGAAGTTGTTGTCCCGCCGATTATTGATTTTTTCCTTCAGTTTTTTGTCAATAGAGAGGTCAATAAAAAGCAATATATAAGAAAAACCAATCTTGTATCCGATTTCATGAGTTTTATCCTTGAGTACAAAGTCAATCGTCATGTTGAGAGGGTAAATAAAATACTGTCGAACTTTAAGTTTTACAGCCCGATAATCGGAATCAGAGACATTGCTCAAAAAGCTTCACGGATTTTAAGTTTGGCAAATCAGTTTGGCGAAGGTTGGTTGATTCCTGCCGAGATTGCAGAATTTGCAGAAAATCAGATAAATTACGTTGTAAGTGTACAGCCTTTTGGCTGCATTGCCAACCATGTGGTTTCAAAAGGCGTTGAAAAACGTATCAAAGATTTATATCCGAACCTGAATCTTTTGTTCCTTGACTTTGACGACGGAGTCAGTCCTGTAAATATCCTGAACCGCTTGCATTTTATGGCAAGAAATGTAAAAGAAACCATAAAATATCGGCAATAAATCAACTTTCAGTCTGTCGCGGAAAAGGCTGAAAGTTGATAAATGGCAGACAATATTTTACAATGCTTCTAAAATGGCACGCACAATATTGTCAGTTCCGTTGGCAATGTCTGTAATGCTTGCGTCAAGCATATAACACGGAGTGGTAAAAACATTGTATTTCGTATCGTGAACCACTTCGCCGTGCTTTGTGTTTATGTGTTTTCCACCCATTGCTTCAATGGCTTTGGCAGTTCCTTCGTCGTTTCCGATGGTAACTTCTACTTTTTCAAGCACTTTTGTGATTAATGCAGGAGCAATACATAAAGCTCCGATTGGTTTTTTTTGTTTCGCCATTGCTTTTATGGCATCTTCTACGGTTTTGTTTACGGAACAATCCGCTCCGTCAAAAGCGAAACTCGTAAGGTTTTTCGCCACTCCGAATCCTCCGGGAAAAATGAGGGCATCAAATTGCTTGGCATCAAACTCTTGTGCCGCTTTGATATTGCCGCGTGCAATTCTTGCCGATTCGAGCAAAACGTTTCTTGTTTCGTTCATCGCTTCGCCCGTAAGATGATTGACAACATGATGTTGGTCGATGTCCGGTGCAAATATTTCATAACTTGCTCCTAATCTATCGATTGAATACAAGGTTAGGGTAGCTTCGTGAATTTCTGCTCCGTCAAAAACACCACATCCTGAGAGGAAAACTGCAATTTTTTTCTTTTCTGACATATTTTGTTGTTTTAAATGTTCTACAAATTTATTTTAGGATTCTAAAGTTATTTCTATTCTAAATAAAATCAAAATAAATTAATACTTTTTGCATTTGACCTAAATATTTGTGATTGCAATTGGCAAATATTTTATTTTTCCTGATTCGTTTATTTACAATACTTTGACAGTTCTATTGCTGCCTCTTTCATTCCTCGTTTCAGGGCTTCTTGCAAATCCTTGCAGGCTTCCTTTGTTTGTCCTGCCTTTATTTTGGCTATTCCTCTGTGGAAATAGGGCTGTGGCAGACTTTTGTTTTTGCCAATAATGGTGCTGAAATCATTGATTGCTTCCTGAAACTTCCCTGAAAGATACAATGTGATTCCCCGATTGTAGTAAGCATCAAGATTTTCCGGGTTTTGTTGCAGGGCAAGATTAAAATACCGAATTGCCTCTGCTTTTTTATTGAGTTGCGACAAAGCAATGCCCATCTTGTAATGTGCATTCGGAAAATGCGGATTCAGTTCCAGCAATTTCACCAGATCATCGTATCCTTCCTGCCATTTTCCTGTATTTAATTTCGCCATAGCTCTGTTGAAATACGCATCGGTGAAGCTCGGATTTATTTTTATTGCCATGTCGTAATCTTTGATTGCTCCCGGAACATCGCCCAACATTATTTTGGCATTCCCGCGATTTGAATACACATTGTCAAAGGAAGAGTCTAATTTTGCTACTTTGTTAAAATCCAACAGTGCTTTTTGGGCATCTCCTTGCTTTGCCAAGGTTACGCCTCGATTCGACAATGCTTCGATATAATCGCCTTTTAAACTTATTGCATGCTCATAATCTGCTATTGCCGAATCATAGAATTTTTGCGCATTTTTCTTGTCGTTTTTTGCGGCATAGTCATCGCCAATGGCTGCTTTGGCGTTTCCGCCGTTGTAGTATGCAATAATGACATTCGGATATTTCGCTCTCACGTCGTTCCACAGGCTTATGCTGTTTTCCCAATCGTCTAAGCGCGTGAAGGTCTGAAACGAAGTAAATGCCAAATAAAGCGCAAAACCAATATGCAAGAAATACTTAATGCGTGGATTGTTTTTCAACAATAAAATGTATCCGTAGGCAAAAAGATAAAAAATTCCAATCGAAGAAACATAACTATACCTGTCTGCCATTACAAAATTATGATAAGCAAAAATTTGAAGTACTATAACAATATTGGCGGAGAAAAAACCAATACCAAAAGCAATTTTTTTATTTTTAAAAACAGCATATAAAAAGGCTGCCATTATCGCCAAAAACGGAAGCAAATAAAGCCAATACTCAAGCGGTATTGCATGCTTTGCAGATTCAGGATAAGGATAAATCACCGAAAGTTTGTAGGGAACAAATAATTTGACAATGTAGCTTACAAATCCGTATGCGGCATAAACAATTCGTTCCAAAATGCTGTATTCCTCGTTCGACGAAACGCCTTCCGAGCGTGTCCCGATAATGGCAATTATGCCGAAAATAATGGAAAGAATAAAAAACGGGACTTTCTCAAGTATAACTTTTTTTGACAATAAATCTCGCTTGTGTAAATAATCAATCAACACTAAAATGATAGGCAAAGGCATTGCCTGCGCTTTTGAAATTAGCGAAATGTAAAACATTACAACTGCAAGAATAAGAAAACCTGTGCTGTTTTGTTTCAGGTATTTCAGGTAACAAAGCAGGGTGATGAAATAAAACGCCGAATAAACAACATCTTTGCGCTCTGCTATCCAGACGGTTGATTCTACGTGTAGGCTTGCAAGCGCAAACAGTGACGATACGACAACCGCTGCGTGAAGTTTGTATTTTGTGTCGTCGTTTTCTACAAGTTTATAAACAAAGAAAAACACCAATGCTGAATTTAACAAATGAAAAAACAAGCTGGTGGCATGAAAAACCGAAGGATCTAAGCCGTTTATTTGGTAATCAATCAAGAAGGTGAGCATGGTGATTGGCAGATACATCAGGAAATAAAAGTCTGTAAAAAAGATTTTTACCGTTTCCCATGTAAATTTGCTAAGGTACGGATTGTCTATTACATATCTGTCATCGTCCCAATTCACGAAGTCAAAGTCAAGAACTTTGTAATATACAGCAAGGGTTGCGGTCAAAATTCCGACAAGCCAAAAGAATTTTTGATACTTTGCAAACGAGAATTCTTTTTTTTCAGTAAGTTGTGCCTGCTTTTTCGTTTTTATATGTTTTTTTCTTGCTTTTTTGTTCATGTGTTTAGTTTTTATGAATGATGAATAATAGGTGATGAACGATACTTTTTTTACTTTAATTTTTTTCCTATTAACTATCATCGTTTGTCAATCTCCTGCCGCGCAATTCCCTCATGGCGAAGAGGCTTAGGGAAAATTGACTATTATATTTTTCTACCATTTTGTTTCGTCATATTCAATTAAATAAGTATAAACCTCAATGGTTCTATCTTTTATTTTCACCTTTTCTTTATCTTCTTTTATTGTTTCGGGATAATTGGCATCTTTGGGACAAAACACAAGATATATTCCGGATTTTAGTCCTAAACTGTCGCAATAATAGGCTAATTGTTTTTTCCCTGTTAAAAATAGCTTTTCGTAATAATATATTTTTGTCTCAATCAGATATTCATTTGATTTTACGTTGATAATCAAATCGCTTTT
>PDWI01001491.1_pt1 | contig 36949 bp, 30 predicted proteins | sample 1430891 | NCBI WGS metagenome assembly PDWI01 (sample SAMN01162508, study PRJNA174530) | Oral metagenome, whole genome shotgun sequencing project. | biome: Marine environment; feature: Marine mammal; material: Swab sample of the gingival sulcus; isolation source: swab sample of gingival sulcus... | reverse complement strand
TGAAAGATATAGCTGTTATTAATACCTTTGACGATGATATGATGACAGGCGCCATCAAAGTCGGTTCTGGTTGGTCTTCCCATTGTGTTCCCCTTTTTTCACTTGTGTTTGATTCTGCAATAATCATACATATGTCCAAGCCATATAGTGCATTTTAATCACTGGTCTGAATGAGCTTTGCTAAAACTTCTCGTACAATACTTCGATCTTCTATTTTATTAATGGCAAAACTCTTCTTGCATCTCTTTTATTTGATATCGCAATTTGCGATATCAAAAATTTATATTCCTCGTCAGTAAGACGAAACATAAATATATCAGGAAATCTGTTTATATTTCGTTTCACCTGTTCGTTAAGCCTGCCAGTTGTCACACCATATAGTTTAGCCAAGTCACTATCTATCATAACTTGTTTTCCCCTAATAGTATAAATCATCTCTTTGATATTTTCTGAATTTATCTCTAATACTTCGTTCATCTTCTACCCCTTATTTCACCAAGGTGACCATATTACCAGTTACTTTTAAGATATCTTGACACTCTAAAATCGTCAATTCTGATAGCAATATATGAATCGGAATATCCATCATTTGGCTCATCTGTTCAATTCGCAGTTGGCCTTGCTCTAAAAGCAGTTGTGCCACTGGGTGTGTATGCGATTTAACGGCTGCTTGCGGTCTTTCACTGGCGACAAATAAATCTTCTGGTTCAATGACGACGTGGGCACCACTTTTGATTAAGCTGTTGGTACCACCAGCGACCACATTAGAAATCGAACCGGGCATGGCATACAGTTCTCTATTTTGATCCAGTGCATGTTGCGCTGTCGTCATGCTGCCGCTTTTTAGCGCGCCTTCAACGATAAATACTTTCTTACATAGCCCGCTAATAATGCGATTGCGCCTGACGTAATAAGGCCCATGTGTAAATTCGAAATAGGGTGTTTCGCTAATGATTAAACCGCCCTGTTCTATTAACGTTTTGGCGAGTTTAACGTGATTTCGCGGTGTAACTTCATCGGCCGGGCACGCCAGTACAGCAATTGTCGGGCAATCGTAACTCAGTGCTGCGCGATGCGCCAATGAATCAATGCCATAGGCCAGACCACTGACAATTGTATAGGGCCACTTTGCCAAGTAGCGTACTGCTATATCACACATTTTTTTTCCATCATAGGTTGGCTTGCGCGTGCCAATAATGGCTATTTTCTTTGTATCGGCAAGCCTATTAATATCGCCGCGGCAGTAAATAACCAGAGGAAAATCGGCAATTTGTCTAAGTTGTTGCGGATAGTCTGCCGCTGTAAAATCAATGATTGCATGACCGCATTTTTTGGCATGGTTTAATTGTTTTGCGACTAATGCCTTACCAACTTCACTAATTGCGATTTTGTCAATGATCGATTGCAGGCCAGCTGTTGGCGCGTCATCAAGCACTTTACTGACTGCCTCGCGAAATAGTCGCAATTGGTGATGTGAATATGTTAAATGCGCAAATAGTATTTTTTCTAAATTAGACATTGGCAATGACCTCGCGATCAATTTTGCGATATTGTAAGGCTTCGGCGACGTGCTGCTTGTCTATTGTTTCAGCGCCTGCTAAATCAGCAATCGTTCGACTTACCCGTAAAACGCTCATCAAACTGCGTGCCGTCAGTTGCATGCTGTGATAAGCACTGCTTAAAAACTGCTCAGTTTCGTCATCGAGCTTGCAATACTGCTTGATTTGGCTGCTGGTTAACAGATTGTTCAGCCTGTTGTCAGACATGCGCGCCTGTTGCCGTTGCCGCGCTGCAATCACGCGCTTGCGTACGTTGGCCGACGATTCGGCCTTTGCTTTGACGCGCAGCTCATTATAGGGCACTTTTTGCAGTATCACCTGTAAGTCAAAGCGGTCGACAATCGGCCCCGATAGTTTACTGAGATAGCGTTTTATGTCATAAGGCGAACACTTGCACTCGCGTGTCACATCACCGGCGTAACCGCAGGGGCAAGGGTTAAACGCCGCCACCAAACTAAAGTGACAGGGATAATCGACACTTGACATGGCGCGCGCAATTTGTACGTGTTTATCTTCTATTGGTTGGCGCAGGCTCTCAATGGCCGATCGCCTGAATTCGGGAAACTCATCTAAAAAGAGCACGCCCTTGTGCGCCAGCGATATTTCGCCAGGGCGTGGTTGGGTGCCACCGCCACAGAGTGAAGCCACCGAAATACTGTGGTGCGGGCTGCGAAACGGTCGGTCGGTTACCACGCCGGCATTGTCGATTTGACCGGCTATGCTATATATTTTAGTTAATTCGACAACTTCAGCGTAGTCAAGCGGTGGAAAAATACTGCTAAAGCGCTTTGCCAACATGCTTTTACCACTGCCTGGCGGCCCCATCATTAAGATGTGATGCCCACCAGCTGCTGCAATTTCGAGGGCGCGTTTCGCCTGGCTTTGGCCTGATACCTCGCTGAAATCACAGTTATGTTGCACGGTTGCACTAAATTTTCCCGTGCAATAAACGCCTTCAATAAAATCGATTTGGCGAAGTAGGCGATAACTTTCTGCCAAGTCTGCCACTGGATAAACTGTAATGCCCTTTAACAGTTCTGCTTCTGTCAAATTATCTTGTGGTATGATAATATGGTCGACACCGCGCGCTTGCAGTGCAATTAATAGCGGTATTATGCCCTTGACCTTGACCACCGCGCCACTTAAACTGAGTTCCCCCAATATGCCAATATGATCAATTTGGTCTAGCCCATCGACCGCGCTTAACACACCCAAGGCAACCGGCAAGTCTAAATGACTGCCGTCTTTCTTTATATTAGTTGGTACAAAGTTAACTGTAACGCGACGACTGGGAAAGTCAAAGCTGGCGTTTTTAATGGCTGTTCGAATGCGTTCTTTAGATTCTTTAACCACCGTATCGGGTAGGCCGACGATATTAAAGCCGGGAAAGCCGTTGGCGATGTCGACTTCGACATCAATAGCACGGCCATCTATGCCGTGTAAAACTGAAGCTGGTAAAGTTGTAATCATATTTTTCCTCACTTTTAGATTTTGTCAAATTATTTATTTCTGTTGACCTACTAAAAGTGTATCAGATTTCACAAAAAAAATACTGTATTTTTACGAGAAAAATACAGTAAAATGCAACTTGCACACTTTTTGTAATCAGTACAAATTAAGCGCTAAAATAGCTATTGTGCAGGGGTTTCTTGTATATTTTGAATATTAAACAAGTATTTGGCAAATTCTGAATCGCTGTCGATCACAATCTTTGTCTTATTGCCAAGCGCCTTTTTATAAGTGCTCAAAGTCTTGACAAACTGATAAAATTCGGGGTCTTTATTGTAGGCTTCAGCGTAAATTTCAAGCGCTTCAGCATCGCCCTCACCCTTTATTTTTTCGGCTTCAGCATAGGCCTGCGCCTTTAGAATTGTCGCTTCTTTATCTGCCTTTGCCGTTATAATTTGGTATTGCTCATCGCCTTCAGCGCGCAATCTGTTCGCCATTTTTTGGCGCTCGGTGCGCATTCTGTTAAAGATATTGGCATTGTTTTGTTCAGGGAACTCGGTTTTGGCAATGCGCACATCGTAAACTTCCATGCCGTATTGCTCGACTTCTTCGTTTATTTCATCGCGCACTTTTTGAGTCATTTCATAGACGTAATTTTTATCTGAAACCAACGTTGAACCCTTTGTCTTACCGATTTGTTCACGTAATTTGGCAAATATTAAATCGTCTAAACGGGCATTGGCACTGCGCAGGTTGACCATTGATATTCTAAATAACGCCGGGTTGACAATGCGCCACTGCGCATTGTTGTCGAGTACAATTTTCTTTTTATCGAGTGTTGTAACTTCGCCAGCCGTCGTCTTATAGGTTAAAAGGCGAGAATTGTAGCGTTCTACCTGATCAATAAACGGCACTTTAAATTTTAAGCCCTTACCTTCGATAACTCTAATATTGCTAAACTTGTTTGAATCGGCCAGTTGCTGTTCGATTTCTGCAACATTGCCCGAAACGTAAACTGTATCAACGCTGCCAAAGCGCACAACTAAAACTTGTTCCATTTCATTGACCGTAAACAGTGAAGTCGACAGCAAAACGATGACGACTAACACAATAAACAGTGGCAAAATGCCTTTTTTGAAAAAATTCGAAAGATCAAGCTGTTTGAGCAATTTTGCGAAATCGACTTGTGCACCGCGATTAATTGGCCTGCCCTGCTCATCTACTTCAATTGGGCCTCTTCTTCTATTATTGAACATCAGCAGCACCTCCTTGTAGTTGCAATGGCAAAAACTTGAGCGTATTGCCATCTTCTTTGGTGATGTATATTTCGACATCGTCTAAGATTTCTGCCATTGTCTCTAAATACATGCGCGTTCGGGTAATTTGTTTGGCGTCTTTGTATTTTTCGTAGACTTGTTCAAAATTGGCGACATCACCCTTGGCCATATTAATGCGATTGGCACGGTAGGCCTCGGCTTCTGATATTTTCTTTGATGCCAAGCCCTTAGCTTCGGGAATAATGCGGTTTTCATATGATATGGCTTCGTTTATTTTACTCTCTTTGTCTAGCTGGGCGCGCACAATATCTTTAAATGCGTCGTCGACTTCTTCTGGTGGATCGACATCTTGCAATAACACTTGGGTAATTTGAATGCCCAAGCCATAAGAATCGCATATTTGCTGTAAATCGGACTTAATTTCTTGCATAATGGCGTTTTTATTGTCTGCTAAGACATCGTCTAGTTTATTGTTGGCAACACTTCTTCGAATTGTCGATACGGCGACAATATAAAGTGTTGAAGCTGGGTCGTCAACATTAAATAAATAGTTTTTAGTGTTGACAATGCGATATTGTATGCTCGTCATGACGTTGACTAAGTTTTCATCGCCGGTAATCATCAACTTATCTTCGACAATATCTTTATACTCGGCATAGCGCTTGGTGTCGCCCTCAACGGTTGTCGAATAACCAAATTCCATGCGCCTAACTTCTGCCGTATTGATAATGTACTTCATGTCGACAAGCGGTATTTTCCACTTTAGGCCACCGCCAACAACCGTTGTATGATACTTGCCAAAGCGCGTAATAACGGCTTCTTCACCATCTTGCAATTTATAGATGCCGTTAAAGACAAGGGCAACGACTACTAATAACAAGATGAGCACAGAATAATACTTCTTCATATTTCCTCCTTACATGATGTAAAGCACAAGTACACCTTGAACAAAACCAACTATAAAGCCCAGTATACCACCTAATCGTTCAATTTGCACGAGTTCTCTTTTACTTAGCTGCAAAATAATGTCTTCGATTTTTTCTAAATCATATGTCAACAAGCGATTTTCAACCAATTCGGCGATACTCACTTCATTAACAGCCTTGTGTAATAACCCCTCAGTGACCTCGCTAAGTAGCCGATCGCCCTCATTTTCAATCACTTCATGAATATATTTTGTTATCGTACCGCTAAACGAACGCATTAAGCCAGGTAAATTTTTAACTACTGCATTGCAAATGTGTAGTTCTAAAGTTTCTAAAATAGCCTCTTTGTCCATTTTTTCGATAAAAGAATCAAAAATTTGTTCCATATTAAGCAGTTCTTTTTCGACAACCTGAGCAACTGAGTGCACAATTTCGGCATGTCGCTTTGGAATAAGACCTTGAATTTCAAAGAAGAGTACTTTGATCGGCTTAATTGGCCTAAACAATAATTTTATAGCAATAATGTTGGTCATCCAACCAATTAAGGCGCCAATTACTGACATTAACAGCAGTTTAAGTATAATCATTTGCTTATTTCCTCTATTAACATATCTAAATCTTGTTCATTAAAATTGTATTTTTTGTTGCAAAAGTGGCAGTTCATTTCAGCGCCGCCGTCTTCATTGCGCAGTTCACGTAATTGTGCAACACCTAGGCTAATCAGTGCACTTGTCATTTTTTGTCTGCTGCAATTGCACTGGTAATGCACATTGTCGCACAAAATAGTTTTATAGGGTAGTTCAGCCATTAAGCCACTTAATATATCTGCTAAGTCAGTACCTTGTGCCAGTTGATCGGCAATTTCAGTAAAGGCCGATAGCTTATCGTAAACGGCGTTTACGCTAGCTGGCTTAGCGCTTGGCAACAGTGTTAACATGGCGGCAACATAATGTGTTTTGCTGTTTGCGGTTGCCCGTTCAATTGCAAAAAAGGTCAACTGTTGTTCTGAATGCATGTAGTAATCTGTAAAATTAGTTGCCATATTGTCGCCAATCAGCGCGGCTTGACCAGTTGAACGCATGCCGTTGGCGTATTCCTTTACAATTGCCAGCTTGCCGTTTGTGCCAAACAAGCTGTCGTACTGTGCGGCATTTGCCTGACCTTTAGTGCGCATGTCGCAAAAGCCTTTAAGACCGTCTTGCGCGGCGTAACTGACCATTTTATTAATAGCTGCGTCGCCACTTAGTGACACGCTAATGCGCGTCGCTTCATCTTTTTCGGCAACCCGCATTAACGCTGTTGCCATTAAAAGCTCAGCCAAAGCGGCATTGACAATAGGCGTCTGATTGTGTACGGCCATAACTTCTTTATATAGTGCCGAACCGTCTAACAGGCAAATTGAAAAATCGCCATCGGCCGCCAACGCTTTTATTAAATTCGCCACATTACACCCTTTCTATAAAAATATGTTGCCGTTGATCGCTGCTTGTACATTCGGCAAATTGTTCGCCCAATACTTCTATAAGGCGCAGTTCGGCAGGTAACGCTGCCACAATTTGATCAATCGTATGCGCATATTGTCGATGTTTTTCTGTTTGTCTTTGATAATACCCATTGTCGTTTTCAGTAAAAATGGACAGATCAAAATCTAAAACACTGTTTATTTTATCATATTGATTGTGCCAAATATAGGCAAAATCAGCAAAGCTTTCGGCAAATGTGTTGTCGCCAAGCACATGCTTTAATTTATAGGGTGTCGATATATCAAAGTAAACTAAGCCGCCCACTTTGGTAAGTTTGGCAACGCGCTTAAAGAAAACACTTAAATCAGTAGCTGCAATATAATTTAATACATCTAAAAAGCCAACTGTGGCGTCATAGGTTTGTGCTGTTTGAAAGCTATTGACATCACCGCAAAAGCAATTGATTAAGCGGCGCTTGCGATCGAATTTAACAACAAGCGCCTGTAGCATTGCCTCAGACGGTTCAAGCACCGTTACGGCAGTATTATCAGCAATAAAATGTGCTGTCATGTTGCCAGTACCGGCGCCCAGTTCCAATATATTTTTTAAAGTGTAACCCTGCTTATTTGCCCAGTTACAAAAAAAATGATACCACGCTTGATAGTCTATCTCTTCTTGTAAAATATCGTATATTTGTGATAAATAGCGATAAGGCTGCATGCGACCTCCCACAAGACAGTCTAAATTATAAAAATTAAAATTTGACTAGAATGTAATTAATATCTATTAAAATCGGGCAATGTCACCAAGTCAATCGCGCACAACCCCTTCAATAGCCGCTTAAACAGGTCGTGACTGAGCAGCGTATTAAAGTCGCCAATTAAGATCAACTTCTTTTTAGCGCGGCTAATCGAAACATTAAGGCGACGATAATCACTTAAAAACCCAATGTTTTCGCGTAGGTTTGACCTGACAAAAGAGATGATAACAACGTCTTTTTCTCTGCCTTGAAAGGCATCGACCGTGTCAATTTCACAGCGCTGTTCCAGCTCTGTCAACATGGCATTGACCTGTGCTTTATAGGGCGAAATAACAGCAATTTGTTCAGCTTTGACACCACGTTGATGCAAGTCGTCAACAAGTTTTACAACGCAGTTAATTTCGGCCTGATTATAATACGATTTACTGTCTTTAAAGCGGCGCTCATGACCTACGATATGGTAGACGTCGACCACCGTTTTATCAAATGAAAACTTGCGCTCGGCGACTGACTGATGGGCAATTAGCGACCCGTCGTAAAACATGCCACTTACCAAGTCGTTAATGACGTGGTGCATGCGATATTGCACGTTGAGGCGCGTTAGTTGATAGGGGTATTGCCTAGCTAAGTAGTCCATTAGCGAATTGTCTAAGCCCAGTTCTTTGGCCTCTTTACTGATGACAACTGGCGGTAGTTGAAAGTGGTCGCCAACTAAAACAAAGCGCTCGCCCTTTAATACGGCAATTGCGCTCGACGGTATTGACGCCTGTGCCGCTTCATCTATCACGACCCAATCAAACCGTTCGTAGGCCAATAAATCGTTGCCCGCTGTCGAATTAGTGGCGCAGATAATGCGGTGTGACGACAATAACTTGGTTTGTATTTCTTCTTTTAGTTCACGCAGCCTATCGTAGAGCGCATCTATTTTCGATTGCGTCTTTAACCACGGCCGAAAGCGCCTGACGGTATGTTTATTAATGCCGCGCATCTGCTTGTCTTTATAGTATATTTGCATTAACTTTTCGGCTTTAAGGCCACGCGTCACTTTAGGTGTGGGGCGCTCTAAATGTGATTGTTTATCTTTTAATTGTTCAATTGCATCTTCAGTTGCCAAGTAATCTTGGTACAATACACTCTTCAGTATTTTAAAATCTAAGGTATGCTGTTTTAAATCGCGATTGACCCGAATTGGGTTGCCAATGCGCAATGGGTTGTGCCCCAAATCAACTAATTTACGCAAAATATTGTCAACCGCTGCATTGGAATCGGCCGTGACTAACACGCGCTGTTTACCGGCCACAATTTGCGCTATTAAATGCGCCGCTGTATGCGTTTTGCCAGTGCCAGGTGGCCCCTGTATGCTATAGTAACCATTATTGGCCAACGCGTAGTCGACAGCGCGATTTTGTACCGCATTTAGCGCGCTGTTGCTAAACCCCTTTGGCGTCGAATTTGCCTTGTAAAACCCAGATAATATGGCCTGAACTTTACTGTGAAAACTGCCTTTTAGTTCAGTCAGTGCCGCCTCCATGCGCTGAAATGTAATGTCATTGACATATAAATCAAGGCGCAGCGGCCGGCTGTTGTTCATCGACAGCGTCGCAGCACAGGCTACTGTAATGCTGCGCGCCGACACTTCATAGACGGTCGCCGTTGGATTATTGGCGTCTAATGGGTCGAACTGGCTAATAATCACTTGGTCACCAACGCCGATTTGCGTATCGGGTAAAAATGAACTGCCCTTTTTACGAAAGGCATATAAATAGTCACCACCCAAGGCACGCCCCACTTTGCGCTTAATCAAGCCGACTAGGGCACGCCCCTTGTCTTCGCGTTCGGCGCCAGATAAGAACTTTATTTCTTCAATATGGCGGCGGCGTTCTTCTTCGCGTTCATATTCTACTGCCCGCAATAAATTATTGAGTAATTCTTTTACATTATCTGTCACGAACGCTCCTCAGCCGTTTCTTTTTTGTCAAAATTAACTTCTACTATCAAAATGGCAGCAAATACCAAAACACTGCCCAAGATAATTTTTATTGTCATGACCTCGCCCAACAGCAAGACACCAAGTAAGGCTGCAAAAACCGATTCTAAACTCATAATCAGCGACGCGTGTGATGACGAAGTGTAACGTTGTGCAATGGTTTGAATAGTAAAGCAGGCAAATGTTGAAAATACTGCCAAATAGAGTATTGCCGTCCATTCACGCTGGCTTAAACTCAGCCTGACCGGTTCGGTTATAAACGCCATGACAATGCATAAAACGGCGGCAAAAGCCATTTGTAAAAAGGCCAATTTAAACCCATTCATATCTTTTGAAAAGTACTCAATTGATAATATGTGTAAGGCGAAGAAAATGGCACATATTAAGGTTAAGCCATCACCTAAGTTAATCGAAAAGCCGCTGTCTAAACTGATTAAACCAATGCCGATTATCGCCAAAAAGCTGGCTAAAAACACTTTTTTTGCGGGCGGTTTACGATAGAAAATCCAGTACATTAACGGTACTAATACAACGTAAATAGCCGTTAAAAAACCCTGTTTTGATGCCGTCGTATACTGTAGCCCATAAGTTTGAAAGGCAAATCCAAAAAACAATGCCAAGCCGACAACGCTGCCGCCTTTTAAATCAGCCTTGGTAATTTTACCAATTTTTTTCATAAAGAATAGGTAAATAATTGCCGAGGCAATTGTAAAGCGAAAGGCCATCATCAACATTGGGCTCAACGTATTGAGCGCATCTTTTACCGCAACAAAGCCACCACCCCAGACAAATGCAACAACTAACAGACTTAAATCTGCCAAAAGTGATTTTCTAACCCCTGTGCTCTTCATAGCTAACCCCTATCTATTTGTTATGCTAAGCCAAATTATATTTATTTTCCGGCAACATTTAATTGACCAACATAAATGGTCGGCGAACCAATCGGACTCAGTCTAAATTTTAAGTCGTCAGCAACTGCCACAATATTTTGTATCATTTTAAAGAAATTACCCGATACAACAATTTGATTAACGGCACCAGCTGCCTTGCCGTCTTTTAATTGAAAGCCGCGTGCCGAAAGCGAAAAGTCGCCGCTTATCGGGCTGGCGCCGGCGTGTAGGCCGTCGAGTTCGGTAATGACAAGGCCATTATCAACCTGTTTGTAAAGCGCTACCACTGATAATTGACTCGGTTCGACAAAGGCATTGCTGGGCGCTACACCCACAGTGGCTTTAAACGAGCCACGCGAGGCATTGCCAGTTGTTTCTACACCGTCTTTTTTAGCCGTGTTCATATTGTGTAAAAATGTCTCGAATTTGCCAGCTTTGACAATGTGCTTCTTGCGCATTGGTACGCCTTCGCCGTCAAATGGCGCGCTGGCCAAACCCTTTTCAAGTAAGGGGTCATCGATCAGCGAAAATGCATCAGAAGCAATTTTTTGACCGACTTTACCCTTTAGCAACGACATGTCTTTTTGCGCCATTTCAGCGCTAAAGTTAGACATGAAAACTGACAGCAAACTGGCAAATGCCTCATTTGAAAAGACAATTGAATAAAGGCCAGTTGGCACGCTTTTAGCGCCGAACTTTGCAACCAATTTATCATGCGCTTTCTGCACGATATCGTCTTCAATGAGCGCATTAAAATTGCGATCATAGCTGACGCCATAAGCAGAGTGCGTCGCCGTTTCATCTTTGCCAATAACACTAATGTAAGCATAGGCATTGTTTATTTGATAGGCAATGTCAAGACCATTTGAGTTAAATAGCCGACAGCCCGTCATGCCATCTGCATAGTGAACGCCATTCACGCGTTCAATGGCCTCGTCTTTTAGGCCACGCGCTTCGCTATCGAGTATATAATCAATTTTTTTCTGATTGTCAACGCCTGCTAGTGCCTCGCTATAAAGGCTTAATTCGGGGTATTCTAGACCGGGCGAAATCAGGTTGACATCGTCGTCATTTTCAATGTGAAGGGCTGCCTGATAAGCGCTTTCAACCAGGTAATCAATTGCTGCTTCGTCGAGCACTTCACTAAAGCAGCTACCACTTTTACCATTGACGACAACGCGAAAATTCACACCCGAAGTCGTGCTTTCAGAATAGCTGTCAACACGCCCTTGATAGGCTTCTAAAGACAGATCGCTACCGTATTGATAATACAGCTCATAAGCATCTAACTGATAGGTCTCGGCTTTTTCAAAAATTTTCTTTGCAAAAACATCTATTTTCATATTGCCTCCTATTTACCACCAACGGTCATATTTGAAACGCGAATCATCGGTTGACCAACACAAACCGGAATACTGCCACTTAGCGAACCGCACATGCCGGCACAGTGCTCTAGGTTACTACTTACCATATCAATTTTTTGTAGAATTTCAGAGCCTTTGCCAATTAAACTGGCACCGCGTAACGGCTTGACTATTTGCCCTTTTTCGACCAAATAGCCTTCTAAGACGGCAAAGTTAAATTCGCCCGTTATAGGATTAACCGAACCGCCGCCCAATTTTTTGGCATAAAAGCCGCGATCAATCGACGCAAACATTGCTTCGGGCGAATCGTTGCCAGCCGCGATGTAAGTATTGGTCATGCGCGATGTTGGTTCAAACTTATATGATTCGCGTCGCGCACTGCCGGTTGGCGCCATTTTCATGCGCTTGGCATTGAGGCGATCAATTAAATAGCTCTTTAAAATACCGTTTTCGATTAATATATTCTTTTGCGTTGGCATGCCCTCGTCATCAATATTCTGTGAACCCCAAGCATGTGGAATGGTGCCGTCGTCAATTGCCGTTACAACCGGCGAGGCAATTTGTTGGCCTAGTTTATCGCTAAACTCAGAGGCGCCCTTGGCAACTGAAGTTGCCTCTAGTGAATGACCACAGGCTTCGTGGAAGATAACGCCACCAAAATCGCTGTCGATTAACACGGGCATATTGCCAGCTGGCACGTAATCTGCTTTAATCATCGTCGTAGCAACTTTTACCGCTTTTTGAGCGACTTTTTCAGGGTCGATCGCCTTTTTATAGGCTTCAAAGCCCATGTGTGCGCCCGGTGCATCATAACCAGTTTGGTTTTCACCGTTAAGTGAAGCAATCACTTGGCCAACTAAGCGCGTGCGCGTGCGGCGGTCTTCAGTTAATAAGCCATCTGAGTTGGCAATTAAGACGCGCTGATCATTTTCGAGATAACGCGCAATGGTTTGCGCTACCAGTTCGCCCCCTTCACGCATAACGCGGTTCATCATCTTTAACATGTCAATTTTTTCATCGAGCATGACATCTGCCGGATAGCGTTCAATTGGGCATATATTGCCAGTCGCTTGCTGTTCGACAACAATATCAACGGCACTGTTAGCAGACAGCTGACCAACAACTGTGGCGGCTTTTTCAGCAGTTGCTAAAAGCGCTTGCTCAGCTGTATCATTGGTATAGCCGTATACGCTATTTAAGCCCTTGTAAATGCGAATGCCAACGCCATGACTACGGCCGCCATTTAATGCGTCGATTTTTCCATCGATCAAAGCAATGCTGTTAGCCGTCGTATCTTCACAAAAAATTTCAGCAAAATCACCGCCGGTCGATAGCGCTGTGGCGAGTACGCTTTCGATTATTCTCTTTTCTATCATAAATCCTCCTTGAAACTTATTTACTGCGCTGCCATTCATAGAGCAGCAGCGAGGTCGCAACTGAAACATTTAACGAATTTACTTTACCGCACATTGGTATATAGGTTAAATAATCACAAGCTCTGACAATATGCGGGCTAAGCCCCTTGTCTTCTGCGCCCATCACGATAACTTTTTTGCCGCTATAATCGATTTCGGTGTATTTTTTATCGCCTTTCATATCGGCACCAATCACCCAAAAGCCCTGTTCTTTTAAGGCGTTTAGGGCATTGCCTAAACTTTTAACACGTACAATTTTGACGTGTTCGACGGCACCGGCCGATGTCTTTGTCACCGTTTGATTAACCTGTACACTGCGCCGTTCCGGAATAATCACATAATCGACGCCAACCGCCTCGCAGGTTCTTAAAATTGAGCCGAAGTTATGTACGTCAGTAAGGTCATTTAGCGCTAAAATTAAACTGTTGTCATTTAACTGCATATTGTCGAATTGATAGTAATCATAGGGTGATAAATAGGCAACGACGCCCTGATGATTACCATTGCCGGCAAAGCGATCGAGCGCCTTGACATCAACTTCTTGTATAAACAGACGGCGCGCTTTAGCCATGACAATAATGTCGTGTATTTTCTTAGAGCGCTTGCCCTTGGCGACCATAATTTTATTAATGGTGCGACCGCCCTTAATGGCCTCTTCGACCGGGTGAATGCCAATCGCATAATCGTCGCTGTTTGGCTTATTATTTTTCTGTCGCATTTGGTATTGTTTATAAGTTTGTTTCGTGCGATTTTCTCTTTTCATCAACTGTCTCCTGCCTTTCAAAAAAATGCATTTTTTGGCACCATTCAAAAGAAAAAGTTAGAATTTCAGTCAGCCGTTCGACTTGCCCTGCTAAATGCAGGTAACCGATTAGCGCTTCAAAACCAGTAGCGTATTTATAGTCAGTAACGCTGGCGTTCTTTGCCATTGTCGCCGTTTTGGCATTTCTGCCACGCTTCAACACCATCAATTCATTTTCCTGTAATTTGGGCATTAAGGCATGTGCAATTTGCGCCTGCGCAGCGGCGTTGACGCACTTTATTTTCATATCGTTAAGTTTGTTTATTTTGGCGCGCGGATACTGTGCAATCAATCTGTTCCTTATATATAGGTCGTATACGGCGTCACCAATAAAGGCCAAGCTAACGGCTGAAACTTGCTTAATGGTATCAGCCGGCAGCTTGGTAATGTTGTAATCATTCAAAATTTTAACCTTTCAATTGCCAGGTTGTACCGTCTGCACTGTCTTTTAGCTCAATGCCCTTAGCGGTTAATTGATCTCTAATGTCATCGGCAGTCGCCCAATCTTTAGCAGCTTTTGCCGCGCTGCGCTTGGCGATCATCTGTTCTACCCAGTCGCTGTCAACAACACTGTCTTGTTCTTTTTCAACCAGTAAATCAAGCGATAACACGCTGTCGAATTCTCTGATAAGCGCCAGCTTCTCAGTGCTGTCTAAATCGCTTTTTAAAACATCGTAAAGTACCGTTAAAGCATTGGCCGTGTTCAAATCATCTGCCAGTGCCGTCTGAAATTGCTGACGATATTGCAAACCATCTGCTGATAAATCGGCAGCCTCTTTGCCGGCATCGACCAGTTGCAATGTTCTGTTTTTTAGCTTTTGATAAGCTTTGCGCGCCATATCGAGATTTTCGTAAGTAAATGGCAATTGCTTGCGATAATGCGACCCCAAGCAGTAAAAGCGATAGTCAAGCGGGTCATAGCCCTTTTTTTCTAGCAATGACAATGTCAAAAATTCGCCTTTTGACTTGCTCATTTTGCCGGTATTGTCAATTAAAAATTCGGCATGCCACCAATATTTTGTCCACTTTTCGCCGGTATAGCTTTCGGTTTGAGCAATTTCATTAGTGTGATGTACCGGAATATGGTCAACGCCACCACAGTGAATATCTAGTTTAGGGCCCAAGTTTTTTAGTGCAATAACCGAACATTCGATATGCCAGCCCGGGTAGCCGACGCCCCAGGGAGAATCCCACTTCATTGCCTGATTGGCAAACTTAGACTTGGTGAACCAGAGCACAAAATCTTGCGGATTTTTTTTGTTGACATCGTGTTCAACATCGTCGCGCACTGCTGTCTTGAGTGATTCTAAATCCATACCTGATAATTGCGTGTAATTGGGAAACTTAGCAATATCAAAATAGACATTGCCGTCGGCAAAATAAGTATAGCCCTTTTCTTCTAGCGTTTTAATAAATTCGATATAGTCGTCTATACAATCGGTGGCGCGCTCGACAATGACTGGTTTGGCGATATTCAGTTTGGCGCAATCGGCAAAAAAGGCATCGGTATAATACTGGGCTACTTGCCAAACCGTTTTATTTTCGCGGCGTGCCCCTTTAAGCATTTTATCTTCACCTTCATCGGCATCTGATTCGAGGTGGCCGACATCGGTTACGTTCATGCAGCGCGTCACATCATAGCCCAGATATTTTAAGCTCTTTTCTAGAATATCTTCGCTGATGTAGGTACGTAAATTGCCGATATGTGCGTAGTTGTAAACCGTCGGGCCACACGTATACATGCGAACCTTGCCCGCTTGATACGGCTCGAACGGCTCTACGCTGCGACTAAGTGAATTGTACATTTTTACGTTCATTTAGTTCCTCCTATTGCTAAACCCCTCACCTATTCAAAGGCGAGGGGCTGTTCGCGGTTCCACTTTGTTTTTTATCTCAAAGGCGATAACGGCGCCACCGTTTGTCGCTACTGTAGTTCACGACAACTCTCACGAGGGCATTTATCAATATTCAAATACGCCCTTTCAGCAGACGAGCGCTCTCTACAAAATAAATAATTGACTATTTCTCGATCTTAGATTTTAAACTATTTTTCTAAAAAGTTTTCAATTGTGTAATTAAGGCGCTTAATCAGGCGTTTTTTGCCCAAGATAAATAGTATGTCGTTTAAGTCGACACCGTGTTCTTGCCCAGTAACTGCAATCCTAATTGTCATAAATAACTGCTTGCCTTTATAACCGGTTGCCTTTTGTACTGCCTTAATCGGTAACTTGACATTATCATAACAGAGTTTATCGATTTTTTCAAGTTCTTCCAAATAGGCTTTAATGACAATTGGGGCGTGTTCTTGTAATAAAAATTGTCGCGCTGCATCGCTTTCTAGCTTGACGTCATCGCCTTTAAAAATTAAGGCCATTTTCGGAAAATCTGCCAAGGTTTCAACGCGGTCACGCGTCGCCTTTACAATTTTTTTAAGCCACCCCATATGCGCTTTGATACTGCGCGGTTGCAAGGTGCCGCCTTCTACAAAAAAGGGTACTGCTAATTCGGTTAAAGCATCTAGATCGTAATTTCTGATGTACTGGCCGTTCATCCACTTTAACTTGTCGACGTCAAATACTGCGGGCGACTTAGACAGTCGATCTGTTGAAAACTTATCGATGATCTCTTGCATTGTCATAATTTCGCTGCCATCTTCTGGGCTCCAGCCCAACAGGGCGACAAAATTAATAAGCGCTTCTTTGAGATAGCCCTTTTTCAGAAAATCTTCTACTGAAGCATCATCGTGTCGCTTCGACAACTTTTTCTTTTCGCTGTTTAAAATTAACGGTAAGTGTATGTATTCAGGCGGTTGCCAGCCCAATGCTTCGTATAAGTAGATATGTTTTGGCGTTGAGGTAATCCACTCTTCGCCGCGAATAACATGGGTAATGCCCATTAAGTGGTCGTCGACGACAACGGCCATATGATAGGTCGGAAAACCATCTTGTTTTAATAGTATCTGATCGTCTATTTCTGCTGTATTAAAGGTTACTTCGCCGCGAATGTGGTCTTTAAAACTTATGTCGCGATCGACTGGCATCTTTAAGCGCACAACGTATTTTTCACCCGCTGCGATTCGCTTTTTCGCTTCATCGGCATCAATATCACGACAAAGGCCGTCGTATTTCGGCGTTAAGCCGTTTTTCTTTTGGTCTTCTCTAACGCTGTCGAGGCGCGCCTTAGAGCAAAAACAATAATACGCCTTGCCTGCTGCTACCAGTTGGTCAACGTACTGGCGGTAGATATCTAATCTTTCAGATTGTATATAGGGCTGTGCATCACCCACCTGATAAATATCGCCGGCTTCGTTGACAAAGGGGCCCTCATCGTGTACAATACCCAAGCCTAACAGCGTTTCAATTAACTTTTTGGTGGCATCATCAACTAAGCGACCCTGATCGGTATCTTCAATGCGCAACACATAGCTGCCGGCTTCTTTTTTGGCCAGTAAATAATCATAGAGACATGTGCGCAACCCGCCAATATGTAAATAGCCCGTTGGGCTAGGTGCAAATCTTACTTTCATGTTTACCTCCTTAAAAGGTTATTATATCGTATTATGAAGATTGCTTCAAGTCGCGTTATTTAAACAAAAAATCAAACCCAACCAAACTGATTGGGTTTAATAGATTACTCTAAATTCACGATAAATCTCTATTGGAGATTCGCTTAAAGTTATAAAATCGATTTGCGAATAGCCATTACCCGCTTCGACAACCTTAAAAAATTCGTCTACTTTTTGATCTTGGCCATAGGCAATAATTGATATTGTGCCGTCTTTTTCATTTTTAACATAACCGCTAATATGGTGACGCAATGCCGTCTTTAGCACAAAATACTTAAAGCCCACACCATGAATGCTGCCTTGAACTATCGATTTTACCGTCTTCATGTTAACACGCTCCTCTAACTTCCAGTATATTTATAACCAATATCGGAGCGCTTACGCAGTTTTCGTGCAAATTCACTTTACTATTTAAAGACAGTTGTTAAATGCTTTATCGATTATTCTTCAGTGCGTTTGCCCAATTTCATTACCTCGCCCATTTTTGACATAATATAGTCGTAACTATTTTTACTATGCGGTATTAAACAATTTGAACAGTCTTTAATACCGAACTCAAGATATTGAAAATTACCACCGCATTTATCTTTTAAAGCGTAAAGTGGACAATAACAAAACAGACAGTTAAAATCTTCTTCCGCTATGCCCTTATGGCACGGAAAAAACTCGCATTCGCGATTTGTAAAACGCTTATAATTCTCTCCCATTATTAACCGTTCTCCTTACAAAAAATCAATCAAAAAAACATTCGCCTTAAGTTTGTTTTTATTCTTCTTCTGTAGTTAAAGCATCAGCCGGATTAGACCTGCCTTTTAAAACAGAAGGTAAATCGATAATTAAAATTGCCTGGCCCGATTCTCTGACAACGCCAGAAACATAGCTAATTGCATCGCTGACAACGACATCTGGCAAAGCGTCAATTTCGCTGTCTTCCAGTTTGGCGACGCCTTTAACATCATCAACTAAAAAACCAACTTTGCCAAATTCAGCAGCTTCTACAACAATAACCTGCTTCGCTTGTACGGCTTCACCTTCAATATTCAGACAATTGCGCAAGCCGACGACTGGTAACATTGTGCCCGAACGCACAATGGCGCCGATGACGTCGTCATTAACGCCATATTTCTCGCTGACTAAATCGGCTGATACTATTTCATAAACATCCTTGGCATCAGCATAGTAAACAGCTGAGCCCAACTCAAATACTATATACTCTTTTGCTATCAAATTCTTCTTTCCCCCTAATTAAAACATTATTTCGCCACATGCGCCTTCGGCCGCGTCAAGTAACACACCTTGATCGATTAGCGAAACGACTTTGTTGATATCAACGTACATAATGCGGTCGTCAACCAGTTTAGGTACTTCTTTTCTAATGCATTGATATACTTTTTCTGTCGCCGCTGCCAGTGGCTTATTCTCACTTAAGTCAATTGCCTGACACGCCGCCAATAATTCAATTGCCAAGACGTGTTTAGCATTTGCCAATATATCCCAAGATTTACGTGCAGCTATTGTACCCATGCTGACATGGTCTTCTTTATTGGCCGATGACGGAATTGAATCAACACTGGCCGGGTGCGCTAATACCTTGTTTTCTGAAACCAAAGCAGCCGCCGAATACTGCATGATCATAAACCCTGAATGCAAACCGCCTTTTTCGGTTAAGAATGCCGGTAGTTCAGATAAATTGGGATTAACCAAACGTTCAATACGGCGTTCTGAAATGTTGGCTAACTCCGCAATCGCAATACCAAGAAAATCGAATGGCAAGGCCATTGGCTGACCATGAAAATTACCGCCCGAAATAGCGTCGCCCTCATCTGGGAAAATAATTGGATTATCAGTAACCGCATTTAGCTCAATGCCCACCTTGTCGGCAACATAGTTAATGGCGTCTTTTGAAGCACCGTGCACTTGCGGTACACAGCGCAAGGTATAGGCATCTTGCACGCGAACTTCACCTTGATGCGTAGTGCGCTTGCTACCCGATAGTATCTGCAATAAGTTTGCCGCCGTGTTTTGTTGCCCCTGATGTGGTCGAAGTGCATGAATGCGCGGATCAAAGGCATCTGTAATACCGGTTAAGGCTTCAATTGTCAACGCAGCTGTAATATCAGCTAATTTTGATAAATTAAGCGCATCGTATACGGCATGTGCGCCAACCGATGTCATTACCTGTGTGCCATTGATTAAACCTAAACCTTCTTTTGAAGTTAATTCTATTGTCGGTATGCCGGCTTTTGCCATTGCTTCTTTACCAGTTAAGCGCTCGCCTTGATACCAAGCTTCACCTTCACCTAACATAACTAAAACCATATGCGAAAGCGGCGCTAAATCACCACTTGCGCCGAGTGAGCCCTTTTGAGGAATCACCGGTGTAACGCCTTTATTAAGTATGTCAACCATCGTTTGAATGGTCGAATGGCGCACGCCCGAATTACCTCTTGCCAGCGCGTTTGCACGCAGTAGTACAACACCTCTGGCAATTTCTTTCGAAAACGGCTCACCTACGCCGCATGAATGCGAAATAATTAAATTCTTCTGTAATTGTGCTGCATCTTCTTTAGAAATAGAAACATCACTAAATCTGCCAAAGCCGGTAGAAATACCGTAGACAATGCGCTTTTGATCGACAATTTCATCAACCAGCTTTCTCGACTTATCAATTGCAGAAATTGAAGCTTCTGTCAATACCACTTCTTCTTGCCCGCGTGTAACTGAAATAAACTCTTGTAATGTCAAAGAACGTCCATCAATTTGTACCATATCTACTCTCCTTCAGATTAACAGTTTACAATTTAGCACACCATGATTATAACATAAATGTTTATTTAAACCAAAATGTATCACTTATTTGTGATTTAGAAAAATCCGCCAATAATTCTCGCAATATGTAATACAATATTATAATCAGAAAACTCGAATTTTTTCTCGGCAATTGGCACTCTTACTGCAATAATACCCTTTTTCTGACCATTTATAACAATCGGACATTGTATATAAGAATGCCATTTTGGCCTACCGCTAACATTATTTATGTCTACAACGGTATCCCATTTTATAAAATAGCCTTCTTGCGTATAATCTGCCAAAGTAAAGTCGCTTTCATTTGACAGTTTAACTTGAACCGTTTTTTGTTTGCCTTTAACCTTGGCATACTGCACATAACGCACATTTTTATTTAAATCAATAATTGACGCATCGCTTGCTTCTAACAGATCGATAATTGAAGATAAGGCAAACTGAATTTTGTGCTCTTTCATTTGTGTCGTCGCCAATAAGGCAATAATATCAACGATCGCCTTCATAACGCGCGCATCTCGTGATGTAGTGCCGGTTAATATGCCGGCAAGGGGGTCAAACCGCTTGTCTTCCGACATATTACCACGCGCGTAAATCGTCGTTAAATTTCTACCGCTATTTTTTGATACATAGAGCGCTTTGTCAGCTTTTTCGATCAGTTCGCTTTGGCGATCGCCCATTTCAGGGTAAACGGCAATGCCGGCGCTAATCGTTACTTTTTTGCCATCTTCTAATAAATCTGCTTCTTCAATATTTTTTCTAATACGTTCAGCTATTTCATAGGCTTTTTCAGCTGTAGCCGTCGGCAGTAAAACTATAAATTCTTCGCCACCATAGCGACCAACGGCATCATCACCGCGTACTGATTTGACGATTATATCAGCAATTTGCGCCAATACGACATCGCCTTTTCGATGCCCATATTCGTCGTTGATAACTTTGAAGTGATCAATATCTAACATGACAACCGAAAACGACTCACTCATCCGTTTACAATCTTCCATTTGTTGAACAAATATTTTCTCAAGCGGCTTGCGCAAATAGACGCCGGTTAACTTATCGATAGTCGATGAACGATACAAGTTATAATTATCAATGATTAAAAATATAATTGGCAATGCCTGTTGTACATGATGAATCATGTTGTCATTCAAGAAATTCAAACGCGAATGCGATGCAATAAAAACAATTGCATGTGGCGGTTCGTAGTCGCGTATTTGTTTGCGCCGGCGGTTATATTGCAGCTGTTTCTCTTCTTCGGCATACTTGGCATACACCGGTATTAGCATGGCTTTTTTTAAGTCGTAAATGCCCATTTGACTTAACTTGTCTTCACTTAAGATAACCGGCTTATCGACACTGACATAGTGTGAAATTAAGACACTGTAATTATTATTTTTCAGATTGTCATCAATTTCAAAGACCTTGCTAATTGTCTGGTCGGGGCTAATCATAATTAGCGAAGCGAAATCGGCAAACACCTGCTGTGTCAAGTATTTAAGCGCCACTGTTATATTGGTCTTATTGTCGCTATCGAGTTTATTCAGTAAATCGTCAAGTGTTTCAAAAATAAGACCGTGTTTTTGTTTGTAACGTCGATAAATCGACTGTCTAAACGCCTCACTTTGATAAAGCTTGTAATAAGGCTCTAAATCTAACAGCGAAGCAACGTTCATGTCTAGTGGTATAATGAAAGACTTGTCAATTTTATTCATCAAGATATTGATACAGTCAAATAAGTTGCGCTTTAATTCGTCTTTTAATACATAGGCCTCTTGAAGCCGTTTATCTAGTGTTAAATAGACGCTACGAATGTTGTCGACTGCTTCTAAATACTGGCGTAAAGCGCCATAGTAGTCACCTTTTAGCGCAAAGTAATTGCCCATTATAATATACACTTTTAGCTTTTCTTCATCGCCAAGGCGATAAAAAGTATCGCAATTATCAACATCAGTAAGTGCTTCGGAACGATTCATATAGAGTTCGACAATCGACTGTTTAAAACTGAGTATTTCACTAAAGCTAGTCGCTTCTACTTGGCGATAACAGTCAAGCAATTCGACCACTTCTTCACGACCATCAAAACAGATCATATCGATGACAATGTCTAATAACACTTCTTTTAAGAGCGCTTTTTCTATTTCGCGACTTGCCAAGTTGATCATCTGTTTGATGTCGTCATAATTAAAATCATAGTCGAGTCGATTATCTGCCAAATAGTATTGACAGCTAAACTGGTGAATGCGCATGCGAAAACCACTTAAATGGTCTAAATAATCTGTCTTTGATTGAATAAATTTATCAAAGTATTTTTTAGCATTTTTTCTGTTGAATATCTTTAAATAAAAAAGCGAAATGGCATAATAGATGCGCTCGTATAAACCGACTAAAATAACGTCTGAATACTGCTCTATAAAATCGAGCAGTTTTTCAACATGCGCATAGGCCAAATCATATTTTGACAGGCCGCTATAAGTTTCAATTAAATGCGCCAATGTCAACATAATTTCTTCAACATCTTGCACATTATAACTAATTCGCAGTGCTTCGCGATGTGAATTTAAGGACTCTATTAAATTGCCCTCAACGCGCTGTACCTCACCTAAATTATTCAAATATTTATTGCGCTCTATGATAATAGACGATTTCTTTAAGTAATTAAGCGCACTTCTAAAGTGCGATTTAGCGCGCTTTAGATCGCCTAGTATTTCAACTGTTAAGACGCCCAAATTGTTTTCGACAATTGATAATTCATAGCTATTATCTATCGCATTAAGCTGCTTTTTGGCTTCTTGTAAACTGCGAAAAGCCATGCCATAATCGCCCTCAAAGTCATACAATAGGCCTTTAACTATCAATGTTTTTGCCATCAAGTATTGGCTTTCATCGCGCTCTGAAATTGCAATAAAAAGTGGCAACATCTGTTTAGCGCTTTCGATGTCTTCGTCATTCAAGCTGCGCATAAATTTAATATAGCATATGTCAAAATGCCCCTTGTGGTATTTAATCGCTTCTGCACACTGGGCAATTTCTACTATTTCGCGTTCAAAGTCAAGCACCCGACCACAGCGTAAATCAATTTCAACGCGTTTTATTTCAGCATCTAAATAAGCATCAATACAACCGTGTTTTTGGCTCATTTCAGCTAATTGTTGATACTGCATACTGGCAATTTCTACCTCGCCTTTAAAGTAATAAATTTCAGCAATACGCCTTATTATGCCAATTGCAACTTCGTAATTGTCTAATTGAAACGCAATATCACGTGCAATTTCGTGTAGTGAAATTGCCTTGTCAATAAATTGCATTTTTTCTATTTCAGATGCCAATGTCATTGCTACTTCAAGCGCTTTTTGATACTGATTTGAACGCAACAGATGATATAAATAATCGGCGCGTTGCCACTTGTTATCTGCCAATCGATATACTTCTGCCGTGCGGTAGTGATATTTTATCTTTTCATCGTCAGGTATTCTTTCATAAATAATTTGTTTTAGTTCACCATCGATAAATGCGATGTATTCATTTGACATCTGCTGCTCGCGGCACAAAAAATTATTGACAATTAATTTATTGATTAAATCGTTAAAATCTTCTGCATACTCACTCAATAGCTGTCTTAACACTTTAACATCGGCCGAATCTTTGAACAAACTAACATATTTCAACACAACCATTGTCGGTTCATCAATCGACTTTAATAGCGTTGTATAGGCGTCGGCCAGCTTTGTTTTGTAATCATGTGCTTCATGCTCAAACGGCTTACAATGCCAACATCTGTCTTCATCTACCCATATTATTTTATTGTCTAAAAAGTACTTTAATAGAATCTCAATGCTACGTGGGCTGCCCGCCGTTAAGCTCTTAACCGAATCGACAATATAGTCAAAATCTTTAGTGCGATAAAAAAAACACTTTAATAGTTGATCGATATCGTATTCCTTTAATTCATTGAGATTAATATTTAGTATTTCATTAGAGGGACGATAATAATTGTAATTTTCTTCATCAAAGACGTCATAAATAGCCGAGCAAATAACGTAAATTGGCACATCAGTCACTACTTCTAGTAGCATTTGAAGCAATGTGCGTTCATTATAATTTAGATAATGGATATTTTCGATGACAATGACAGGTGAAATCAGCTGACTTAATTCGATAATAAATTGGATAAAGCGATTATTTAATTTTAATTGCTCGTTTTCTTTGGAAAGTGGAAGCGACGGCGATATGCCCCAAATATCAATATATTCAGGCATTATTTTTACTAAATCGCCACCAAACTTGGCAATTAACGCCTTATTTACGTGACCACTGGCCATAAACTGTTTAAACAACTGTGCAATTAAACGATTTGGATTTTCGCTCGGCTCTACCAAATCGACAATAAATGCGAAGCGGCCTTTGGTTTTTAAGCGAAAGACAATTTCACGTAAAAAGCGGGTTTTGCCGATACCCATTCGACCAGAGACAAAGGCGCCAACCAAAGATGAACGCCCATCAAACCGCCTGTTAATTTCTTCTGACAATTGGCGCAGTTCTGCCTTTCTGGAAATTATGCCAGAATTAAAATCAATAGTTTCGTAATAATGCTTATCATTAAAGGGAAATGCCATTATTTTTGAGGTTTGTAAAACGTCGATTAATGCTTCAATTGATACTTTGGTTGCTTTTAGAGATGCCAACAGCGCAGCCAATTTTCTGTTCAAGTCGCTGTACTTGTTTGCACTGTTTGCCGAAACCATCGACAGCGCGGCGCGAAGCATATTAATGATCGATGCGACGTCGCCCGTCATTAGGTCTTCGTCTTCAGCTAAAGTTATCTTGTTAGCAAGGTAATTGTTGGCAACAATTGTTGGAACAGCAGATAATTTGACCCGCACAACGCCGTGTTGATCGCGGTACACGACAATATCAGACTGATCAATACTGCCACAGCCAACACCTCTAAAATGGCAATAGCGAACGGCATAAATAATTTGCTGTAAAGCGCTTATTTTTTCATCAAAATTTAGAGTATTGTAATCAACTAATGCCTCATTGACATAATCGACGATATAAAAATAATCAAATTCTTTAGCTACGAGCGTGCTTTGCTGTTTAATGACATCAAAGCCGCGAACACGTTTTAGATTCGGCTGATTAAGAGAAGCATATTTTAAATAATGATGCATAAAATGGCTATATAGTTTTTCGCTGGACTGAAGAGAACGTATAATATGACATTCAACTAATTCGTCTTTAACGTATAAATCGACGACTTTATAATGCATTCTAATTCTGCTATCGGATAGCTTTTCAATAATTCTATAGCGTTCATTAATTATGCTCATGGTTCATCCTCTTTATTGTATTAATTCTCTTAAGCGGCATTTCTTGATGTTTCAAACAGATTCAGTTTTGATTACATAAATCACTAATAATATCGGCATAATTCGCTTATAAGTTTAAGCGCAACAAAACTAAAATTACTTAAGCTAGAAAAAATGCCGGCAGCTAAAAAAACTATCTACTGGCATTTAAATCTTTTAAATAAAACTAATCAAACTTCAATTTTTTTAGCTGTTCACCAAATAGGTCTCCCAGCGTACTACCTGCTGTTGTATTTTCATCTTCTGCTAAACTTTCTTCAATTTCATAATAGTAGTCCAATTCGACACGGTGTCTGTCTTTGTCAATGGCAACAACACTAACACAGTGGTCGGTGCCATTTTCGACCACTTCTTGCGGCACTTGTTTTTTGAATAATGAACCTTGAATGCCTTCTAATAACTCATAGAAATATAATTTTTGGTTTTGACCCACCGGTTGCAATTCAAAAGTGTCACCAACGGCTAGAACGTCGTCAATATTTTGCCAAGGGTCTTGCATGGTGCCTTTATAACTGAGTATTAACTGATTTTTTTCGGCGTGTAATTCTCTAATCACCAAGCTGAGGCGCGCGCCTTTTTCAATGACGTCTTGCGGTTTAACGGCACGACTATAGCTGACCTCTGAATTGGGAATAAAGCCACGCAGACCATCAACCGTAACGACAACACCACCCTTATTAAAGGCAACTTGAACACCTTCAACCAAATCGCCTACGCTGTGTTCGGCATAAAACTTGGCCTTGTTCTCTTCAAAAATTTTATTGGCAATTGGCATTCTGGTAAAGACATAGCCACGGTTGTCGCTTTTTTCAATTGCCAGTTGTGTCTTTTCGCCCAAGTGAATAGACGGATCATTTAAATAATCGCGCTGATACAGTGAAAACGGCAAATAGCCTTCGATGCCACATACATCGACCCGATAGCCGCCTTTAGCCAGCGATTTTAGTGTGCCTTCAACAAAACTGCCATTTTCAACGGCGTCTTTTAACATGGCTTCACCGCGTGAACGCTGCGCTTTTCTCTCTGATAAAACAACTTGACCCTCGCCACTAAAGCCGATCACGACGAGATGAACTTTATCATCTTGCTGATATTCGGTCGGCGTATTTACCAGTTCGTCTTCGTAAATAACGCCATCTTGGGCATACTTGATATCGGCGATAATGTGATCATCGCCAGTTTGTATAACCACCCCTTCTACCAAGTCACCACGCTTTAAATTTTGAGTTGATGCATCAATTTGGTCCATGAAATCTTGCATTGTTTCCACTGTTTACCTCCACTTACGACCGTCTTATTTCAACTTGTCGAAACTTAATCCGTTAAATTTTGCCTCTATATCCTTAAAGCCTTCGTCTAACGCGAAAGCAACTTCTCTGATTTCATCTTGCGCATGGGCCTCTTTTCGAAGCGTTACAAAGTGCGCCATTGCAAAGGCATTTGCCAAAAAGTCCATGCGCCTAATATTACAATTTATCACTGCGTACGGCGCCAGAGCCTTTAAGCCCTGCTGATGAATCGCCTCGTAAACGTCAATCGACTTGCGATAAACCGCTTCAATTTGCGCCCTTATTTCAGCAACTAAGCCGTCATCATCTAATTCACGCAACTCAGGTGGCATTAACATTCCATAGCGTACATCGGGCATTTTGGTGTGAATATCAAAGGCGCGGTGGCGCAAGGCTTGGTGATGCCCAGCCTCAGACATTAGTATTTCAACGCGCTTGCCAATAGTTCTAAACGCATTGGGCAGTTCGTCAAAGCGATTCATTAATGACAAGTCGCCATAGCGTTCAATAACCGACAAATCACCGACAATTTCGTCTGATACAGTTACTTGTGGGCTATTGTATACCTTATAGGGTTCAGCAACTTCTTCACGCTGAAAATAAGCGTCGACAAAGCTCTTTTGGTAGTCAGACGCATCGACATGGCGCACCATGCCAACCGATACTTTTTCAGCCTCGGCTTTCATTTCTTCAGCTGTCTCGACAATTTCCGAATTTAAACCTTGATGTGCAAATAATTCTGACAAGGCATTGCAAAACGCCCTTAAATTGGCCTGCATGCCCATGTTGGCAAGGGTTGAAAGCGGTAGCACATTGCGTGCATTTTCAAAGGCCTTTATTTTAATGTCGTTTGCCTTCATATCGGGGTAGCGCTTTGCGAATAACGCAGCAAATTGCTGGTCTATTTTACCGTAGACAGCAAATGCTTCGTCACAAAAGTCTGTATACATTTTTTTAAGTGCTGGGTATTCATCAAATTCTACTGGTGTATAATAAGCTTTTGGTGGGTTGTAGCGCAAGCTGTATTCAATATAGCTCATATACTTATTGGCCTGCACTGTTTCAATAATTTCGGTAAACCAACGCGATTTATTCTCAATACACATTTGCAGTGTATCGAGCTCTTTTATCGAAGAGTGGCCGTAGTTAACGCCCCACTTTTCCATAAAGCCATTGGCGACAACAACCGATTGTTTAAATAATTCAAAGTAGTTCTCTTTCGGCAAAGTGAGCATATCGCCTTCGACCATTTTTATTAAGTCTTCGCGAAAGCCCTCTTTTTGGCGCGACACTTTGCTCATTAACATGGCGCCGAGCACGCCGGGAACCAACGGAATAAAAACGTCTTTATCTTGGTTTGTCATTAAATTTTCGTATGCCATAGCGCCTCCATTTTTCATAATTTTCTATACTTAGTTTACAGTAATTGACAAGTCGTGGCAAGTGAATTGTCTTTTATTTAACCGTTAATTGTGTTTTACCACCCATATATGGCTGTAAAGGCGTGGGAATATCAACCGAGCCATCGGCATTGAGATTGTTTTCTAAGAAGGCAATCAGCATGCGCGGTGGTGCAACCACAGTGTTGTTGAGCGTATGAGCAAATATTTTTTTATTGTCTTCGGTTCTGAAGCGAATGCCTAGGCGCCTTGCCTGCGCATCGCTTAAGTTTGAACAACTGCCCACTTCAAAGTACTTTTGCTGACGAGGCGACCATGCTTCGACATCGATGCTCTTTACTTTTAAGTCGGCTAAATCACCTGAGCAGCATTCTAACTTGCGCACTGGTATATCTAAACTTCTAAAGAATTCCACTGTTGCATTTAGCATGACATCAAACCACTTAAAGCTATCTTCTGGCTTACAGACGACCACCATTTCTTGTTTTTCGAATTGGTGAATGCGGTAGACGCCGCGTTCTTCAATGCCGTGCGCGCCCTTTTCTTTTCTAAAACACGGTGAATAGCTAGTTAGCGCTTGGGGCAGTTCTGCTTCGTCCATTAGCGTATCGATGAATTTGCCAATCATTGAGTGTTCACTGGTGCCAATTAAGTAAAGGTCTTCGCCCTCTATTTTATACATCATGCCGTCCATTTCAGCAAAGCTCATCACACCAGAGACAACTTCACCGCGAATTAAATAAGGCGGTATATAGTATTCAAAACCCTTGTCGATCATAAAGTCGCGCGCGTAACTGAGCACAGCTGAATGCAGCCTTGCGATGTCGCCCTTTAAATAATAAAAGCCATTGCCACTGGTCTTGCGTGCACTGTCTAAATCGACGCCAGCCAGGCGCTCCATAATATCGATATGATAGGGTATTTCAAAATCAGGCACGATCGGTTCACCGATTTTTTCAACTTCGACATTTTCGCTGTCATCTTTGCCAATGGGCACGCTGTCATCAATAATATTGGGCAGGCGCATTAATTTTTCTTTTAACTCGGCAGCTAAATTTGTCTCGGCTTCTTCAAGTGCTGCCAATTGTTCAGCCATTTTTAATACATCGGCCTTAACTTGCTCGGCCTCCTCGCGTTTACCCGCTTTCATCAAGCCGCCAATTTCTTTGCTTTTGCTGTTTCGAAAGGCGCGTAAGTCACCCGCTTCGGTAACTGCTGCGCGCAGTTTTTCATCTAGTGCAATAACGTCGTCGACCAATGGTAGTTTATCTTCTTGAAACTTTTTCTTTAAGTTTTCTCTGACTACCTCTGGGTTAAATCTGACAAATTTAATATCTAACATAGTCTCCTCCAGTTTAAAACAAAAAAACCACCCCATAAAGGGACGGTTTACGCCGCGTTGCCACCCAATTTGATTGCAGTGCAATCCACTCGATTATGCGATAAAGGGCATCACCTTTGACTTTCGCCAATTGCTCGCAAAGTAGAAATTCAACAGCCGTTATCGATTTTCAGCAAATATCGACTCTCTTAAAACGCCGTATTGAACCGTCTTTGGTCAAAGCAAGTTAATTACTAATATTATACGCCTTTTGCAGAAGATTTCAAGAGAAAAATGTAATAGTCTGCGCTTTATGTTTGCCAGCTCTGCAACCAACTATCACTATTTTGCAGGTTTATAACCAAAACTTGGCATCTCTTTTAATTTAAAGCGATTTTTTCGATGTAGATCGTCAATTAATTTTTTATGCGCCTTGTTTTCTATAACGTCTTCTCTTATGTATTTGTCAAGTTCTTCGTAAGAAAAACCCAAATTTTGTTCATCGGTCTTCATCGAAAGGCCATCTTCTGGCACTTTAACCACCAGCTTTTCGGGGAGCCCCAGATAAGCGCCAATTGCTTTTACCTCTTTTACTGTCAAATTGTGCAGTGGCGAAAAATCGCCAACTGAATCACCATAGTAAGTCGAATAACCCACCCAGTTTTCACTTAAATTACACGTGTTTGCCACCCTGCCATTGACGGTTTGGGCGACGGCGTATAAAGTCGTCATTCTAATTCTGGCCGGTAGATTTGTGATTGTTTTCGTTGTCAGTTCTCTTTTTAGCGCCTGGGCAGTTTCTTTTTTTAAAGCGTTGACTGTGTCGGCGATATTGATGACAACATGCTCAATTTCTAAGTGTTTGCACAGCGCATGCGCGTAAGCTATGTCATGTTGTTCGCCCTGTGGCATCAGCACACCGAATACGCGTTCTTTCCCCAATGCTGCCACGCATAGCGCGGCGACAATTGAAGAGTCTTTGCCACCTGATATGCCGATTACGGCTTTTGCTGTCGGGCCATTTTTATTAAAGTATTCTTTTATCCAATTAATACATGCATGTGTCACTTTTTGTACATCAAATTTACTTGTCATTTTTTTCTCCTTAATATTAGAAATTATCGTCATGCAATATACTGCGCACTTCATTTAAGCTATATTCCTTTAAGAGCTTGCCGTCTTTAAACACGGTCTTTAGCATATTGTCTTCAGTTAAGCTCGCCTGCCAGCTGTGATTGTCGGTAAAGGTTATTACTTCATCTTCTCTTTTGACAATACAGCAACCTCTTTGGCTCTTCTTAAAACTGCCGTCTTTTGGATTTTTAAAAATTGGGTATGCCTGCCCTGCTATTTCCATATAAGTAGCCTTAATTGCAAAGGAAAAGGTATCTCTGGTAAACGGCTTTAGAATGCCGTTTTCTTCAATTGATTGCATCGAAAAGCTACCGACGCCAAGCGCAACATTCGATATGGCAAAACCATTTTCAATTAATATCTGATAAATCTGTTCACAGCGCTGAACCGTAATACTGTCGCCGTAAATTGCCTTAACGTGCGGGTCTAAAACTTTATAGCCCTTTTGGTTGACGCTGCCGCCGAATAGTGCCCACAGCTTAAAAACGGTTTTTGTTACGACATCTACGCAGTCGCCTGAGTCACCCCTGATCAGCATACAGCCATTGTGTGCGAGTATGTCTTCTTTAAGCTTGGGCAGTACATTGTCAATAATATTCCAATAGTCATAAGAATCAAGCACCACTGAAAAACTGTTATTGGGGTATATTTCGCTTAGAAGCCTCTTAATCAAAGTGATTTCGTCGCCGTCTACCGCGTAGTTACTGCACATGACGCTGTGTTCTGTGCTCGGGCTGCCAAATGCGACATCTTCGCTTTCGCAGTTGCAGTTATAATTTTCTTCTAAAAAGGGTATTACTGGTACAGTCGCTGTATTTAAGAAAGACAAGCACCACCCCGCTGAGCTCTTAACCGCTGATTGCAGCGATTCTTGACCTCTAAAGGAGAAGTCGCCCAGCAGCCTTGACCGCACGACACTGTCAGCACAACTTATTTCAGCGTATTTGTTCACGATAGCGCGATAGGTTGCGCCGACCGTTGCACTGACCATAGGGTGCCACATTTCTGCAGAAATCAAGCTTTCTAAGGCCTGCGGCAACCATGCAAAGTTATCATGTGTGTTGGTGATGCCAAACATCGGTACATGCATCGGTACTTTTGTGCCCTCGGCTAAGGCGATAATTTCTATTGGCAAGTAGCCAAGTCTGTGCAGTTCTGCCACTTTGTTCTGGTCAAAAATTGCCTTGCCCAGCGCGGCCCGTAACACTCTGGCATATTCATTGACAACGGTCTTTTCGTCTCTTAAAAAGAAGGCCTGGTTGAAATAGTCAATTAAATAAGTCTTAATAAAGGCTTGTAAGCCAAACATGACAACTTTGTCCCATTGTTCTACCCTGCTCATTCTGGGCGTGAAATAAGAAACTGATTTTGTTATGCCCTTTGGCAACATATCAGAGTGAACGGCCTTGTAAAAATCTATCAGTAATAGTGGATTTGTCTGTTTCATGCTTCTAGTTTTCTCCTTTATTCTATAATTTCAATCTGTTCTGACGTAGCTGTAAAGATACTTTTTGCAGTGAAGTGTTTGACGACTTGACCGCTTTTTAAAAGTTTATAATACTTGCTTTTTTCAGCGAGTATGCTGTTTTCTGTATGCGTTGCGTAGGAATATATTTGCGCGACGCCCAGTTTTTTTAGTGCCTTGGCACTGTAGTAAAACGTGCCGCCGTAGCTACAAATATCATCGACCATCAACACAGTTTTGCCCTTTAGTGTAAGGCCTTCTGTGACAATCTCTAAGCCAATAATTTTGCCAGTCTGCCAGTCTCTTTTTTTGACGCCATAGCAATATTCTAAGTCTTCAAACAATTTGCCATAGCGCGCCTCTGCGCCTTCATCGGGAAAGTACAGTACGACATTGCCGCCGATTTTTTTGATTGCCTTGGCAATGTATTGCTTGGGGCTAAGATTGACTAAGCCCTCTATTAACGTTGCGCCAACAGCAGAGTGCACATCTAAAACTTCTACACTTTCAAATTTCAGTGCATTGATGACTTCTGAAAAATGCTTCAGTGTAAAAACTTCGTCAGCATTATTGACCCGGTCCATTCGAGCGTTCGGTAAATACGGCATGCTTAGCGTTAGCTTTTTATTTTTGTAATGGCGCGCTAGACAAATAATTTGGAATAATTCTGAATCCGACTGATAGTACCACTCTAATTTTATATGTGGACTGTTCTCGTTTGTTCTAATTAAAGGCGTACCATCTGGAAATGTAACCATAGCCACTTGTTGGCCGTTTATTAAAATCATCTGTTAGCAACCTTTCTTAATGCCAATTTGACAACTCTGCATCGCGCGAAGTGCAGTTTGATGGCTCTTTAGCGTAACGCCAGCCGTGCAATCAGCGTTTACTGATACCTCAATATTGGGAAAGTCAGACCTTAAAATCATGGCATTTGATATCACGCAAATATCAGTACAAACACCAATTAATTCAATTTCGTCAATATCGTAAGTGCGCAGTATTCTCGATAATTCGGTACTGCCAAAGGCGGGCTTTTCTAGCGGGTTCTCTTTAAGGAAAACAGCGTCATCGCGCCAACTGGCTTGTAAGGCCTTAATCTGGTCAATTAACTCAGCGCCATGCGTGCCCCTAATACAGTGTTCAACTGGTAGCCGTTTACCTTCGCCAGTCTCTAAATAATTCGCTTCATGCGTATCTTTGGTGCAAATAATATGCCAGCCCTCTGCCTTAGCGCGCTTCATTCTATCAATCACATTTGGCACTACTGCCAGGCATGCTGCATTGCCTAATACACCGCTAATAAAATCGTTTTGCATATCAATTACAACAAGTATTTTCATATTGTTATCCCCCATTATTTTGTAATAATCTTATAATAACTGCTTGGCCGCTTTGAAAACGCTCTGCAGAGCGCGCCGGTTTTTATCGCCAGACCAGTTGATTCGTATCTGTTTTTAAAGTATCTTCTAAAGTTCGAGACATCATATGCCTTATTATCGATTGCTTCGTATATCTTTTGCAATTCATAGATGGTAAAGCTATCTGCACTGCTTAATAGTTTCAATGCGATATCGGTGTAATTGAGCTTGCCCTGCATTCTGCCAATTGCCAGATCAATAATGGCCTTGTGGTCAAAGGCCAGATCAAGCGAACCTAACTCTGATACTCGCTTAAATTCTAATTCATCACTGTCTGTAAACATGTCAGAATCAAGTACACTCGCCCCTCTTGACAGCAATGCGATATAGGCCACACTGACAATTCGCATACGCGGGTCTCTATCTTTATCGCCAAATGTATAAAGTTGTTCCATATGTAACCCCTTTAAGCCAGTTTTTGCTGCTAAAACCCTTTTAGCTGCATTGTCAAGCGATTCCTCAATGCCGACAAAGCCACCCGGTATAGCCCAAAAGTCTTTATAGGGATAATCTGCTCTGCGTTTCAAAAGTATTTGCAGATTAAAGTCATTATCGACTCCAAAAATAAGTATGTCGACCGTTAGTGATAACTTTTCATAGTCTTCTTTTCTATATGCTTCTAAGTATTTTTTTTCATTCATAACCCGCCTCTTTTTATTAATGGTCATATCAACTATTAATCGTAAAGTAATTATAGTCTATTCGACCATTAATGTCAAGCCTATTTTTAAAAAATATTGTTATTCGCTTAATATTGGCATTACTAAGCAAAAATCGAGCAAAATTTGGACGATTGGTTATCTGAGCGCAAAAAAATAAGGCCTATTGCAGAATGCACAATAAGCCTTGTCGTAATAATATAAATTTACAGCTTAAATTTTTCTAATTCTTTTTTGTTAAATAAAACGACTTTTTCTAGCTCGTGAATGTTTTCCATTAAATCGATAATTTGTGATGAAAACTGCGTGACATTGGCGCTCATTTCTTCTGAAGTCGCCGAGTTTTCTTCGGCGATTGCGGCCAGTGTATTCATATTTTCAAATACACCGCTAATCTTTGTTGTTTCAATCGACAACTGATGCGACATTTCGGCAATATTGCGCGACACTTTGGCAACACTTTGTGTTGCTTCACGACTTTTGTTGGTCACACTATTCATGGTGTTAACACCATCGTCTAAAGCGTCAAACTGGTCAGATACCTGCTCGACCATGCTATTGACACCTTTAATAAAATCTTCTAAACTGGCATTAATAGTGTTGACTGACTGCTTAGAATTGTCGGCCAGTTTTCTTACTTCTTCTGCGACGACGCTAAAGCCACGCCCTGCTTCGCCGGCACTGGCTGCTTCAATTGATGCATTGAGTGCCAATAAACCAGTTTGGTCTGAAATTGCTTCAACCGTTTTTACAATGCTAATAATATCTTGCACTTTTTGGCTGAGCGCAATTCCCTGCGCATTGACCTCTGAAAAATTATCTTTGATGCCATTAAAAGTATTGGCTACATTTTCGATATCTTCAAAAGACACTTCAATTTGACTTACCGCTGATTCTAAGTGTACTTGGCCTTCATTTTCGCGCTCTGAGATTTCATTTAACAGCTCAATATTGCCCGACAATATTGAAACTGACTTTTCTGTTTCACTCGCCTGATGTACTGCTCCTGCGGCAACTTCCTGAACTGAACCAGCAATTTTGTCGGACACTTTTGATAAATTTTCAGCAACACCGCCAAACTTGTCAATAAATGAATATAAGTCGTCCATGCCGCCCTTAAAATAGGTCATTTGTTCCTGAATTTTACCCTTGGCTTCACCAACTCTTTCAAATAGGGCTTCATAGCGATCATCGGTATCAACCCGATGCTGACTAGAAAGATTAAACTGTTCCATTTCATCAATTTGTTCATTAATTGTCATGAGTGGGCTTTGCACTGCAGCTGCTGCCAGATAGGCCGTAACGGCCGTTACAGTCGGCACGGCAAGCAATAACAACAAGTTGTCAAATTGTGTAATAATACCGGCCACTAATGTACTGCTGACAACCGGTAACCATATGGCTTTAACCAGGGGGTTTTTGATAAACTTTAACGATAGTACTTTTGAAAAATTAAACCGCTTAAGCTGAATCGGGCTCTTTTCAAAGCTCAGTTTCATCTTGACAGTATGGGTGCCATCTGCCGCTACGCTTTTATCGACTATTTCGACATCAATCGGTTCATTAAAATGTTCAGAAACACCTTCAATTAGCCCCATGGCGTAATCTTGTAAGCCGCGTTTTGACTGATAAATCATTAAAAAGCTCTTTTCATCAATCGGTTGCGGTGTCATACGCGGCGGCTTTGCGCCCGCCATCATTTTGGTCATATGGGTGTGAATGTTGTCCATCATCATCATAAAGCTCATCGCTGTTGATTTATCAAAAAATGAAGGAAACCAGTTATAAAATGACTTAATATTATTCTGACCAAGCTTGCGCCATATTTGTTGCTCACTTAGCCCTTCGCTTTTAGCGAAGCGATTCATAAACGACTTTATCTTTGCATCATCAATTTCTTCCAAAGGCGTAATCACGCGTTCTGGCTGCCAACCTTCTGCAATCAAAATCGCATTACATTTATCTTCTCCGTATAAACGCTTTAATGTGTTAATCCAAATATTGACAACTGTGCCCTTCATCTATTTACCCCTCTAACACTTATTTTTCAAAAAAATATAAGATGACAATACTTTTATCATCAAACAACTATAATAAGTATCGTCATCTTGCGTTTATTCATTTACTGAATATCAATATAATTTGTCTATATTTGCTAATTTTTTAATCATATAGTTGTAATCTTATCGTCGGGCAATGATAGATATCCAACCAAACTTTCGTCGATAACAAAATAGCAAAATAATGTGTTGGCGCGACGAAATAATGGTACTGATAAAAAAATGAAATAATAGTACTAAAATAAACAGCAAAGTAGTAATAGTGCTAATATTGGTTCTCTAATCATATTGGTTCTCTAATGGTGCCAGGTTGCTTTAATTACGATACACTGGCTTACGCAAGCACTAAAAAGTAAGAGCATTCGGTTTTTAGCATTTGACTTTATGCTTTTCATTTATCGTGCACAAAATTCACATTGCGTAGTAATATTTCACGGCGCAACAGCGCCATTTCATGCAGCGCAGCAGCATTTCATTGAAAAACGCCTGCGTTTTTCTAGGTGCCAGGTTGCTTTATAAGTACAATCACCAACACTATCATCTCAACCAACACGTCGACTTGTCAT
>PDWI01001490.1_pt1 | contig 36950 bp, 40 predicted proteins | sample 1430891 | NCBI WGS metagenome assembly PDWI01 (sample SAMN01162508, study PRJNA174530) | Oral metagenome, whole genome shotgun sequencing project. | biome: Marine environment; feature: Marine mammal; material: Swab sample of the gingival sulcus; isolation source: swab sample of gingival sulcus... | reverse complement strand
GAGGTCAAGCAAAAGTAGATGGAGTAAGTGGGACATGGCTTGATTTAACAAATAATGTTAATGATATGGCTGATTCTTTAACTTTGCAAGTTAGAAATATTTTAGATGTTGCCATAGCAGTTGCGAAAGGAGACTTAACAAGACAAATCGACATTGATGTAAAAGGCGAGTTGCTTGAGCTTAAAAATAATATAAACACAATGATAGCCGTACTTTCAAACTCAGATACAAAAAATCGCAATCAAAACTGGATAAAAGATGGAGTATCACTACTAAACAAAGAGGTGCTTGATAAAGATAGTCTCTCAAAACAGATACAAGCTGCTATAACCTTAATGGCAAGATATGTTGATGCTGGAATGGGGGCTTTATATATCTACAACCCAGACAAAAAAACCCTAAAACTTGAAGCATCTTATGCCTACACAAAAAGAAACAATCTCTCAAATGAGTTTAAATTGGGTGAGGGCATAGTAGGTCAAGTAGCGTATGAAAAAAAACCGATTTTACTTACAAACATAGTCGATAATGCAAAAATCACAACAGCCTTAACAGAATACAACTCCCTAAACACCTACACGGCACCTTTGATATTTAAAGATGAACTAATCGGTGTTGTTGAGATTGCCTCTTATGAGCATTTTGATGATGTTAGATTGGAGTATTTTAAATCAGCCCTATCTACTCTTTCAGGCTCACTTTACGCATCTTTACAATCAAGTTCAACTAAAGATTTACTAACACAATCTCAAGCCCAATCAGAAGAGTTAAAAAACCAATCTTTAAGACTAAAAAATCAAAACGAAGAGTTAGAACTTCAAAGAGTGGAGCTAGATAAGCAAAAGCTCGAACTTGAGAAAAAAAATGAAGATTTAAAAAACGCTCAAATCGAAATCAGCCGAGCAAAAGAGATAGAGTTAGCCAATAAATACAAATCAGAATTTTTAGCAAACATGAGTCATGAGTTAAGAACTCCACTCAACTCAATGCTACTTCTTTCTAGTTCATTAGCCAACTCAAAAAAACTTGATATAGAAAAAGTAAACAAACAAGCCTCTATCATTTATAATGCTGGAAATGGTCTGCTTAACCTTATAAACGATGTACTTGATTTGTCAAAAATCGAGGCAAATTTAATGACACTAAATATAGAAAATGTCAAAACTAAAAACATCATCAAAGAACTTTATGAGCTTTTTACCCCTCAAGCAGAAGAGAAAAATATTACACTTCAAACCTATATAAGCGAAGATGTGGCACAAAGCTTTGTAACCGATAGAGTCAAACTTACCCAAATTCTTAAAAATTTCTTATCAAATGCGATAAAATTTACTGACAAAGGTGGCACGGTAAAGATTAACATTGAGAAAAATGACGATGAAGATAGGCTACAAAGAGAGATTAAGATTTCAGTAATTGACAATGGCGTTGGTATAGAAGAAGATAAAATCGATTTGATATTTGAGGCATTTAGACAAGCTGATGGAAGTACGAGCAGAAAATATGGTGGCACAGGTTTAGGACTTAGCATCTCTAAAGAGTTTGCAAAACTACTAGGTTGCCAAATCAAAGTAAAATCAAAACCAAATGAAGGCTCAACATTTTACATCTGTGTACCAGAAAAAATCGATACCAAAAATGTAAGCGAGGAGCTAATAGAAAATATTGACACTAAAAATGAACCCATCAATGAGACAAAAAATAAAAACACTCTGCAAAGACAAATCGAAGAAGAGGCAAAAGAGTTAGTGGCACCAATCCAAAGTATGATTTCAAAAGATATCACAAATAATGAAGATGTCATCATGGTGGTCGATGACGATAAAACATTTTCAAATATCATAATAGACGCCATAGGAAATCTAGGTTACCAAGCCATAGTCGCCCATGATGGAAATAGTGCAGTCTCTTTAGCAAGGGATTATAAACCAAAAGCAATTTTACTTGACTTAGTTCTGCCAGGCCTTAATGGAATAGAAGTTTTAAGAGTATTAAAAGCCGATTTAGACACAAGACATATCCCTATAAAAGTTATTTCATTTAATGACGCATTTAATGATACAAAAAAACTAGGTGCAGTTGATTTTATACAAAAACCAGTATCAGCAAATATTTTAGACAAAACCATCTCAACTCTTATGGATTTTGTACACAATGAACAAAAACATATCTTATCTTTACAAAATGAAAATGACCAAATCGCACATTTGCTTGAAGATAAAAACATAAAAGTTAGCATTGCCCAAGATGTTGATAAGTTTAAAAAACTTTTAGAAAGCAAAGATAGATTTGATTGTGTAATATTTGATGCAAATTTAAATCTTGACATAAATGAACTTTTAGAATTTCTACATACAAACTACAAAAGTACAAATATAGTAGCCTACTCAAAAGATGACTTTAATAATAAACAGATGCAAGATATTAAAAAATATTGTGATAATTTAATTTTAAAAACTGCCGTTGGAGAAGGAAAACTCATAGAAGAAGTATCACTATTTTTAAATATGAAGAAAAATAAATTAAATGAACAAAATCAAAAACTACTAAGTGAAGTGATGACACAAGATGAGCTATTAGAAAACAAAAAAGTGTTGATAGTCGACGATGATGTTAGAAATATTTTTGCCCTATCGGCTATATTAGAAGATAAAGGAATGCAAATATCGTCTGCAAATAATGGTGAAGAGGCAGTTGAAATGCTAACAGATGAGGATAATGATTTTGATATAATTTTAATGGATATCATGATGCCTGTCATGGACGGATACGAGGCGATTAAAAATATAAGAAAAATTGATAGATTTAAAACAATCCCGATCATCACCCTAACCGCAAAGGCACAAAAAGAAGATAAACAAACTTGCTTAGACGCTGGGGCAAATGACTATCTAACAAAACCAATCAATAATGATAGACTCATATACCTGATGAAAGTTTGGACAAAATCTGCACAATAAAAAATAGTCTGGCGTTTAAAAGAGCGTCAGACTACACAAAAAATCATAAAAATTGTAAAAAATTGTAAAAAATTTAAATACTAACCACCCTATTTCTTCCACTCTCTTTTGCCTCATATAAAAGCTCATCAGTTTCATTATAAAGATTTTCAAGGCTTTTTATATCTTTGGTTTTTTTACAATTAAATCCAACTGAAATGGTTAAATATTTACTTGCACTATTTTTCTTATGCTCTATTTTTAAACTCTCGACCTCCTTTTTAATCTTTACAATAAAATCATAAGCCTTTTTTTCACATTTACTTACAAATACAATACAAAACTCTTCACCCCCAAGCCTAAAGCAATAATCACTATCCCTTTTGATAAAATTTTTAAAAACATTTGAAACTCGCTCTAAAGCACCGTCTCCTGCCACATGCCCATAAGTATCATTATACTTTTTAAAACAATCAATATCAATAAGTGCAAAACATAAAAAATTATCTTCTAAATCATTTTGTATTAAATTGGATGCTATAAAATTAAAATGTCTACGATTATATAGTCCTGTTAATGGGTCAGTTATAGAGATGATTTCTAATCTTTTTTTGCTTGTAATGTCGTGCATGATAGCAGTGTAACCGATTTTAGTCTGTTTTTTATCAAATTTTGGAGAGATTAAAATCTCTATCCAATAATCCTCGCCAGATTTGTTTTTATTTTTTATCTGCCCTTTCCAAATATTATCTTCGGTGATAGTTTTCCATAGATTTTGATATAAATCAAAACTTGTATCTTCATGTCTCAAAATTTTATGATTTTGCCCCATTAGCTCCTCTTTACCATATCCACTAATCTCACAAAAAGCATCAGTAACCCGTGTAATTTTTCCTGTAAGGTCAGTATCAGAAGATATGATATGCTTATCCATAAGCTCCATATATGTTAACAGTGTATCGTCAAACTCTTTTTTTTGGATTTTTTTTGATAAAAACAGGTCAATATAAAGTGTCATTTTATTTAAAAACTGAAATTTCTCAATGGGCTTTGTAAAATAATCCAACGCCCCAACTTTGTAGCCTTTTTCAATAAACTCTTCAGATTTAAATTCAGCCGTTAAAAAAACTATTGGAATATGTGCAGTTTTTTTACTACTTTTTAAAAAATGTGCCACTTCAAAGCCGTCCATTTCAGGCATTCTGATATCAAGTAAAATCAAATCAATATTTTGCTTAAGCACGATTTTTAAACACTCTTCACCACTTAGTGCAGTAAAAATGTTTAATCCATTATAATCTTCATGAGAAACTTCTAACTCTTCTAACAATACTTCAAGGGCGTATAAATTCTCTTTAACATCATCAACGACCAATAAATTTATTTTCATAAGCTTTTACTATACCCAATATTTTTTCCTTATATTGTATCTTAAAAATGATTAAATATAGATTTTTCAAAATCGTTTTTTTTTTTTTGTCAAAATCTTAAAAAAAATCGCACTATAAAGACTTTAAATTTTATCATTTCTACATAAATAAACATTTTTCAAAGTAAAATCTTGCTAAAATCTATTTAAAAAAATTGAGGTTTTAAATGGATATAATCTTAGCAACATCAAACCAAGAAAAAATCACTGAAATTAAAGATTTTTTAAAGCCCTTAAAAGTAAACGCGTGGGGCGAGTTTATAAAAGAGTTTGAAATCGAAGAAAATGGCATAACCTTTAAACAAAACGCACTCATAAAATCCCGTGCAGTTTATAAAGCCATAAATGAACCTAACATCATAGCCCTTTCAGACGATAGCGGTTTATGCGTACCGATTTTAGGAGGCGCTCCTGGGATTTATAGTGCTAGATACGCAGGGCTTAATGCAGGATACAAAAAAAATACTCAAAAATTAGTCGATACTTTAAAAGAGTTAAACATAAAAAAAACTCCTGCGTTTTATACAACTTGTATGGCAATGAGTACAAAGTGGGGAGATTTTAGCGTACACGGCTATATGCACGGTTTTGTCATTGATGAACAAAGAGGCGATAAAGGTTTTGGTTATGACCCCACTTTCATTCCACTAGGAGAGAGTAGAACTTTAGGGCAGATGGAGGCACATGAAAAACTAGCCATTTCACACAGAAGCAATGCTTTAAAATTAGCAAAAATTATCATAAAATCACTACCAAAGGAATAAAAATGAAGACAATTTTAATAATAGGCGCAGGTGGAGTTAGTAGAGTCGCTACGACCAAATGTGCTATGAATAGTGATGTTTTTTCAAACATCATCTTAGCAAGTAGAACCAAAAGTAAATGCGACCAAATCGCAAGTGAGATAAAAAATCGCTTAGGAGTTGAGATAAAAACTGACGCAGTTGATGCGGACAATACAAACGAAGTAGTAGCACTAATCAAAAAACATAATCCAGATTTAGTTTTAAATGTGGCTTTACCTTATCAAGACTTAGCCATCATGGACGCTTGTGTGCAAACTAAGGTTCATTATATAGACACCGCAAACTACGAACACCCAGACGAGGCAAAATTTGAGTATAAACTCCAATGGGCTAGAGATGAGAAGTTTAAAGATGCGGAAATTTTGGGACTATTAGGAAGTGGTTTTGACCCGGGCGTTACAAATGTTTTTTGTGCTTACGCACAGCAGTATCTGTTTGATGAGATAAACTATATCGACATACTAGACTGTAACGCAGGAGACCATGGCTACCCTTTTGCAACCAATTTTAATCCTGAGATTAACTTGCGTGAAGTTAGTGCGAATGGACGATATTGGGAAAGTGGCAAGTGGATAGAGACAAAGCCAATGGAGATAAAAATGCAGTGGAAATACCCTTATGTTGGCGTTTATGATAGCTATCTTTTATATCATGAAGAGATGGAGAGCTTAGCTAAAAACATAAAAGGTTTAAAACGCATAAGATTTTTTATGACTTTCGGACAAAGCTACCTAACTCACATGAACTGCTTACAAAATGTTGGAATGCTTGGAATTGAGCCAGTAGAACACAAAGGACAAAAAATTGTCCCAATGGAGTTTTTAAAAACACTTCTTCCTGACCCAGCCACTTTAGGGGAGAGAACAAAAGGCAAAACCCACATCGGTTGTGTCATAACAGGCTACAAAGATGGAAAAAAGAAAAAAATCTACATCTTTAACATCTGCGACCACCAAGACGCCTACAAAGAGACAGGCGCAAATGGAGTTAGTTACACAACAGGAGTTCCAGCCATGATAGGTTCATTACTTGTGGCAAAGGGTATCTGGAGTGGCAAAGGTGTATTTAACATGGAAAATTTTGACGCAAAACCATTTATGGATGAGCTTAACATTCACGGACTTCCATGGCAAATCATCGAAATGGGAGAAAACGAAAGTTTTGAGGTGAAATCATAAAAGCCGTAACTGGCTTTTATGACAAGATTAAGACATCTTACAATGCTCTCTTAGTAAAGAGTTTATCAAACTTTGATATGGAATTTTTTCTCACTAGCCTCTTTTTAGCATAATGAGTATATCATTATCTAATCTTAAAGAGGTTGGTATCTTTTTGGGCTTATAAAATCTACCTCTTATCCCATCTGAAAAGTCATACTCATCTTGCATTTCATAATCATCATATTTATTTCTATCTAACTTGCTCATACCATCTCCTTTTTTTGCCAAACTTTTTGTATCATCATTAATGAACCTAAACATATAGCAACTTACTTACTTCATAGGTTCATTATTGTGCTAGTATATGCAAAAAACATTTAATTTGCTATAATTATACTAAAAAAGGATTAAATGATGACAAATAAAAAACATATTTTGATAACGGGTTGTTCTACTGGGATTGGGGAGTATTGCTTAAGGGCTTTACATAAGGATAGTAATTATGAAGTTTATGGCACTTGCAAGAGTGATGAAGATGTGAAAAGATTTAGAAATGAGGGTATTTGGTGCTGTAAACTAGATGTCAGAGATAGCAAGAGTATTCATGAGGGACTAGAGCAAGTTTTAGGGCAAAGTGGCGGGAGACTTGATGTGCTTTTCAATAACGCGGGTTATGGTCAAGCTGGTGCGGTTGAGGATTTGAGCCGCGAAGTTTTGCAAGAGCAGTTTGAGACAAATGTTTTTGGGCCAATGGAGCTTACCAATCTTGCAATGAAGATTTTTCGTGAGCAAAACAGTGGCACTGTGGTTTTTAATAGCTCGGTTTTAGGTTTTGCTAGTATGGCATTTCGTGGGGCATATAATGCAAGTAAATTTTCACTTGAGGGTTTTGCAGACGCCCTTAGGCTTGAAACACATGGGAGTGGAATAAATATTGTTTTGATTGAGCCGGGACCAATTAGGACAAAATTTAGAGAGACTGCACTTAAAAAATTAAGACAAAATATTGATATACAAAATAGTTTTCACAAAAACACCTATGAAGAGACTTTAAAAAGACTCGATAGTCAAAAAGGTGATGCACCTTTTACTCTAAATAGCGACGCAGTCTATGAAAGCTTTTTAAAAGCCATAAATACCGACAAACCAAAAGCAAGATACCAAGTAACTTGGGCTACGATTTTACTTTGGTATTGTAAAAAAATATTGCCAACTTGTTTGTTTGATAAGGTTTTATTGGGCGCTGGAAAATAAAGTTAATTTGGCAGAAAAAGGGGCATTTGACCCCTTTTATTTATTTGATATCTACAATAACATCTTTAATTGTTTGTGCATGCATATACCTAATATCATAAGTTAGCTCATCTCCTGCTCTTAACTCGTCTAAATCCTTAGTAGCAATAACAAAATTATCAGTTCCCTCAATTTTTAAAATAAGTGTTTTAGTATCTTTTAAAGACCAATCACCATTCAAAGACATATTGTTTAGTCTTTTTACTATTAATTTAAAAGTATTGTCTTGATTTAAAGTAAGCTCCATTTCATCACTAATGACAGTTTTGCCTTTTATATTAGCTTCTACTAAATCAATTGTTTTTCCTTTTATGGCTTCTTCTAGCTCATCTTTTACATGATCAACTTTTTTCTCTACCTGATCAACTTCTTTTTTTACTGCATCTTCGGTTTTTTTAGTCTCGTCTTTCAAAGCATCTTTTGCTACATTTTCCAATTGATGCCCTAAATTTTCTCTTGGGTCTTGTATTATCTCATCTCCACTACCACAACCTATTAAAAGAGCTGTTGTAGCTATTGCTAAGATTGTAGCTTTACTCATTCTTATCATTTTAATCCTTGTTTTATTTTAGATATAAATCTTACTTTTGTATAGATTTAACCGAGATAATAACAAATTTTAACTAAAAGAGATTTTAATTTCGAGATTATTTTATAAAAGTAGTGGTTTAGAGAGTAAATATTAAGACAAATGTCAATATTTTAGAAAAAAAATTGGATTTTAGAAAAATATCTAAAATCCAAATAAAACTTTAAACTTTCATCAGTTCTGCTTCTTTTTCTTTTACTAGTTTATCCACATTTGCTACATTTTCATCTGTGATTTTTTGTACTTCGTCGTGAGCTTTTTTACTTTCGTCTTCTGTAATTTCTTTATCTTTTTCTAGTTTTTTAACTTTATCGTTTGCGTCTTTTCTAACATTTCTAATGGAAACTTTTGCTTTTTCTCCAAAAGTTTTTGCCTGTTTTGCACTCTGCTCTCTTTGTTCAGTTGTCATCGGTGGAAAAAAAAGCTTTATACACTCTCCGTCATTGTTTGGATTTACACCGATATTTGCTTGCTGTATTGCACTCTCTATCTCTTTAAGCATAGGCTTTTCCCATGGGGTTATAGTGATAGTTGTTGCATCAGTTGCAAGTACAGTGCCTACTTGATTTAGTGGAGTTTTAGTACCATAATAATCTACACTGACATTATCTAAAATCGCAGTAGAGACCTTACCGCTTCTTAGGGTTGTAAAATCTCTTTTTAGTGCCTCTAGGGCATTTTTTGAGTGAAGTTTTTGCTCTTCATAAATGGCATTTAGCATAAAATATCCTTTTATTTTGTTTTGTTTTCTTCTGTGCTTGGTGCTTGTGGCACTACCGCCTTTGGTGCCGCTGGTGCTTGTGGAGCAGGAGCTACTTTTTTCTCAGGTGATGCTGGGACAACTTTTTGTATCTGCTCTGCTAATGAATTTTTAGCGTCTTTGTTGTAAATATAACCTAAAGCAAGAGTATTTAAAACAAATAACCCTGCCATAACAAAGGTAAACATAGCTAAAAATCCAGCTGGTCCTTTTGCTCCGAAAAGTGATTCATTGCTTCCGCTATAAGCTCCTAAGCCTATTGATGAGCTTTTTTGCAATAAAACTGATATGGTTAAAACAATCGCTATGATAACTTGTGCAACCAATAAAATAGTAGTCATTTTTTAATTTCCTTATTAAATAATATTAAGCTTGTAAGTTTAGCAAAATAATGTTGAAATTTGGTTAAAAGTGAGATAAATTAAATGAAAAAAAAGTTAATGGGAGGTAAATCCTCCCAAGTTTTTAATCGTCTCCGCCTACAAATCCTAAAATCTGTAGCAAAGATAAAAATAGATTGAAAAAGTCAAGATATAGTGAAACCGCACCCTCAATCGGTGTTTCATAAGCTCCACGAATGATATTTTGTGTATCATATAAAATATAAAAACTAAATAGTATCGAGCTTACACTAGCAATTGCTAATTGAAGCATTGGGCTGTTAAAAAACATATTTATCAAACCAGCTACAACTACAACTATTAAAGTTATAAAAAGTGCTTTTCCCATAGTTGTAAAATCTTTTTTTGTATTCATTGCAAAAACAGATAAGCTACCAAATGCCACAGTTGTTAGGATAAATGACTGTGCCACAATCGCCCCAGCTCCTCTTGCTAGATACATACTAATCATCGGCGCTACAGTTAAACCGCTTACAAAAGTAAATGCGAACAAAAGTATAAGATTTAGCCCAGCTTTTCTCTTTGCGGCAAAAAGACCAAAAAGCAAACCAAATTCAAGTATGATAAATAGCCATTTATAGCTATAAATTATCCCTGCTATCTCCAAACCTACAAACGCCCCTGCACTTCCTGCTAAAAGTGAAGCTGCAAATAGTTGATAAGTTTGTCTTATAAAGGTTGAGAGTTCACTTCTATTGCTTACACTCTCGCCATACATGGTTGATTCTTGCACTGATTGTCTGTTGTATAGTGCCATCGCCATTCTCCTTAAAGTTTATTTTCGTCAATTATATACTATATTTTGTAAATAAATTTTAAATTAAATAACAATATAAATTTACTTATGTTATATTTTTATATAAAATTTGATAAAGTAACATTTTTAAACTTTTTTAAAACATTCACTAGTGAACAAAGTGTGAATAACTTTAGCAAAAAATAAGCAAACTTAAATCTTTTTCTAAGGATTTTTTTGGTAAGTTACCGCAAATTTTTTAGCGGGGCGTAGCGCAGTCTGGCTAGCGTGCTACCTTGGGGTGGTAGAGGTCGCGGGTTCAAGTCCCGTCGCTCCGACCATTTATAGAACAAATTTTATAAATTCATTCTCTTTTAATGACGAAAAGTACTCTTCTCTTTGTTGTTCATTATTTACTAAGATGACAAAATTATAACTTTCATATTTTCCACTTTTGCTCTCATTTGAGAGTTTTAAACTATATTTTTTGTCACCAAATCTATCTCTTAAAATCTTTTTTAAATCTACACCTTTAATGACAATAAGTTTATAATTCCAATTACATGGATAGTTAATTTTTGGTTTTTTTTCATTAAGGTCGCACAAAGTTGCCACTTTTCCCTCCACTTTTTGACTCTAGTTTTATATCACTTATAACCATAGTTTTATCAATCGCTTTTACCATGTCATAGATAGTTAATAACCCTATGCTAACCCCAGTCAGTGCTTCCATCTCAACTCCAGTTTGACCGTTTAATCCAACTTCAACTATAAGCTTAAAACCGTTTTTTAAATCTTTTATATCAACATTTATGGAGTTTATTAAAAGTGGGTGGCACATAGGAATAAGTTCAGAAGTTTTTTTCGCACCCATAATAGCAGCAATAACCGCAGTATGCAAGACCGAACCTTTTTTAGTATTTTTTTCCTTAACACAAACAAATGCTTCATTTGACATGGTTATAACACCACTAGCAACTGCTACTCGTTTTGTTACTTTTTTTTCACTTGTATCTACCATTTTTGGTTTATCTTTTTCATCTAAATGAGTAAGTTTCATTAATATTTCCTAATTTATAAATTTTTTCAATTTTAACATCATTTGGCTTAAACAAGATTGCATGTACAAAAATTAATGATTAGAAGTCTGATTGTACTTATTTTACAATGCTCTTGATGGTATTTTAGGCACTTTTATCTCGCCGTTTATAATCTTTTGTTTATACATGGTTATAATTTTCAACCACTGAGGTTTTAAATTTGGATTCTTATCTGGAAGTCCAACACCATTGTCTTTTAATCCATAAACCCGAACTCCGCCTTTAAAAATACCTTTTTCTACTGAAAGTATAGTTTGATAAGTGACTTTATTTAACTTCTTCATCATGGAGGTTAAAACCACTGAATGGTTTTTCTCATACTCTCCATCTTTGTATTGATCCCTATCTACTCCAACAACCCAAACACTTTGACCTTTTTTGGCTCTTCTTATTGCTTCTTGAATGATACCCATTCCAGTTCCACCAGCGACATTATAGATTATTTTTATACCACTATCATACATTTTAGAGGCCAACTCTTGCCCTTTTTTCGCAGATGACCAACTTTTAGCTTCCGTTATAACTACGCCTATGTGTGGATTGACAATCTTTGCTCCAGCTTCAAATCCTGCTTCAAACTCCCTAATCATTGGAATATCCATACCAACAATCATTCCAATCTTGTCTGTATTTAGCTCTTTTGCCTTAAATCCAGCCGCAATTCCAGCCAAAAAACTACCTTCATTTGTTGCAAAAAGAGCGGATAATACATTTTCACTCCCTTTACTAACGACATCTAGTAGTAAAAATTTTTGATGTGGATACAGAGTTGCTAATTTGTCTACTGGCTGGGCAAAAGCATAACCTGGAAGTATAATTATATCTGTATTTTGTTTTATGTATGTTTTTATATTTTCAAATGAAGCTATGCCACCCCCAGAATCCACATATGAGTAAAACTCACCTGGCATATCCATTTTTCTCGCATAATCTATTATGCTACTCCAAACAAATTCGTTATATGAGCCATCTTTTACACCACCTTCATCAGTAACCATACCAATCGTAATTCTGTCACTAACGAATTTATTTTTATCTTCACATCCGACAAATAACATGATGCTGATGAATATGCTTAATAAAATTTGTTTGATTTTCAACTCCGTATTAAATTTTTTAATTCACATTCTAACATAAAATTACATTAAAAACAAATAAAACACATCACTTTTTTGTAAAAATTATCATTTGATGTCATTTTTTTAATATTTTAGCTATTCTAAAAGATGTAAAAATACAAATATTTTTATAATGTATATGTTGGTTAGATTTAAAATGCAGTGAACTTAGTCGCAAACTAAAACTAGTTTGCGACTTTTGATTATTTTAGTCTTGTAGGCTTTTGTGGAACTTTAATTTTTCCAGCTTCAATAGCTTCTTTAAATTTATTTATAGTCTCTATCCACTCAGATTTTAGATTTGGGTTATAATCTGGTAAACCAACAGCATTTTGTTTTAATCCATATACTTTAACACCACTTGTAAATTTTCCGCCTTCAACATCTTTTAAGGCATCAAATACTGGAATATTTACTTTTTTGACCATAGAAGTTAAAATAACAGATTTACCAGTGCTATAAATACCATCTTCGTATTGGTCTTTATCGACCCCTACGACCCACACATCTTCCCCATTTTTAGCTCTGTTTGATGCTTCTTCGATGACGCCTTTACCTGAACCACCAGCAACGCTATATATGATTTTTACACCACTGTCATACATTTTAGATGCTACCGCTCTACCTTTATCTGGTGCACCAAAATCTCCAACATCTGCTGTAACAACGCTTAGATCTGGATTAGCTGCTTTTGCTCCAGCCTCATAACCAGCCTCAAATGCTTGAGTTAAAGGAATATCCATACCAAGTATTACACCTATTTTATCAATACCCATCTCTTTAGCCTTAAGTCCAGCTGCAACTCCAGCCAAAAAACTTCCATCATTAGCAGCAAAAACAGCAGACTCAACATTACTTGCTTTTGGAACAACCATATCTACAATAATAAATTTCTGTTTTGGATACTTTTTAGAAGCCTTTTTTACAGCGTCTCCCCATAAAAAACCAGCCGAAACTATCAAATCAGGATTTTTTAGAATAGCTTTTTCTAAAGTACCTGCATAATCGCCATTTTTTAACTCAATATGCGAATAATATTTACCTGGCAAATCAGTTTTTCTAGCATAATCTTTTATGCCAGACCAAGCAAATTCGTTAAAAGCGTGATCTTTAATACCAGCAACATCTGGGGTCATTATAACACTTATTCTTTTTTGCTCAACTTTCTCTTTTTTCTCGCATGCAGTAAAAAAAGCAGCAATCAAAAGAACACATAAAACAGATAAAATTTTTTTCATTTCATCTTCTCCTTTATTTGTAAATTTTATACATTATAGCATAATTTACATAATCTAAAAATAAAATTTGTTTTGGTACTCAAATTTATTTTTAATTTACTGATAAGAGTGTTTTATTGATATTTGATTTTATAAAAAAGTGCTTGTAGTAGATTAGATTATAATATATTCAAAATAAAAAAACGCGGAGCAAAACTCCGCATTTGATTACTTGTCTCTGATTTTTAAAGTTGCTATGATTTCGCTATATTTTGCGTAATCTTTGCGTTTTAGATACTTTAATAATCTTTTTCTTTGACCTACAAGTTTTAAAAGTCCAAGTCTTGATGAGTGGTCCTTTTTATTTACTTTTAGGTGTTCAGTAAGATAAGATATGCGATTTGAAAGTAACGCGATTTGTACTTCAGGTGAACCAGTATCACCCTCTTTTCTTGCAAATTGCTTTACTATTTCAAGTTTTTTCGCCGAATCTAAAGCCATGATGACCTCCTTGATTGGTAAATTGAAATGTGATTGTAGCAAAAAATAACATTAAAAGCAATACATATCATAAAAAATTTTAAAAACAATATTTTTTATATGCTAAATAAACCAGTGGGTTTTGTGTTATATCAAACTTTTGTCTAGTATTTTCTGGCGAATTTACGAACCCTCCAAGACCATATCTTTTTTTATAAAATGAAACCCTTGAAAGCTCATAAGTTTTACCACTACAACGCAAAAAATAAGATGCTTTTTTAGATTTGTATCCATACTGTGATGGAAGTTGATAGTTAGTTATGCCAACAAAATTTACTATTTTTTCACCATTTGATTTTCCATCTGTCATTTTACTCTCATCTACTAAAAGAACTTTTTGACTCTCCTTAAAAGCTTGAACTTTTTTTAAAGTTACCCCTTGAAAACTATCCGGTTTTAAATAATCAAATCCTATCTTAAAAATTTTATTTTCAAATGGCTTTAGTCCGATAGTAGCATTATCATAAAAAACTATCTCTCCATTTGAATATCTATTTTTTACACCTAAAAACTTTTCTCGCATTTCATATTTTTTCCCATCAAGTTTAAGCCAAGTAGCAATCCCTTCGCAATTTTCACATGGTAAAACACCAAAATAGTATCCATCATACTTATCTGCGAAAGCAAAAGTGCAAATTAGAAAAGATAATATAATTTTTCTCATTAATCCTCCTTGCAATACTTTTTGTAAGCATGATAAAGCACATCATCTTCATAATCAAATGTGAAAAACTCACCTTCGCTATTTTTTACAATATCAACAACTTTTCCAGTTGCAAACTTATCTTGATAATATGTAGTTTTTGACAAGGCATAAGATTTTTCAGAACAATTTAGTATATATACTGCTTTTAATGATTTATATTGGTCTTTATTTTTAACATTCAAAATACCTTCAAACTGAACCGCCTTACTTTGATTTACAGTTCCTTTAGTAACACTTGTACTATCAACTAAAAGTCGTCTTTCATTATCTAAAAAAACCTGCAACTTTTCTAGTATTTTTTTACTATCAGGACCTTGATTTATATCATCAATAAAAGCAACAAAATCCTCTCCTTTAAAAAGTAATCTTCCGTTTTTCAATCTTATAGTCGAATTATCTAAAAATATAAGAAGACCTCTACTTTCTTTTACCTCGCCATCATTTTCAAATAAAAAATAACCCATCTTACCCTCTTTTGCCACAAGCTTTAGTATGGTTTTTACAATTTTTCCATTATGTGGTATATTTGCATGATAGTAGCCAGTCCAGCTAAAATCGGTTATTTTTGTAAACTTTGGTTTAGCTATATCTACCTTTGTAGTATGTTTTTTTTGAGTTTTTATTTCCTCTTTGATAATCTCTTCTAAAACTGGTTTTGGAGCTGGGTCTGGTTCAAACAGTGAGCAACCTCCAAGCAATAGTAAAAAAATTAGACTAAAATATCTCATAAATTTCCTTTTTTTTTATTTTTATTATACTTTTTATTATTAAACAAACGGTTATGTAAAAGTGCTTATTTTTGGATTAATATCAAGCTTTTCAATAGCACAAAATTTTTGATTTTTAAAATCATCTATACTAGCCCTTCCTATCATCACGGCATTATCACTGCAAAACTCTAAAGGTGCAGTTAGAATATTTGGGTGCAATTTTTTAAGTTCATTTCTTAAGTGTAAATTTGCACTTGCTCCACCAACAACTGCAAAATTTTTAAAGCTATTTTTTTTGAAAAGTTTTTTTAATTTTTGGATTAAATGGGCAGTTGCGGTTTTTTGAAATGACGCGCAAATGTCACTTTTTGTCTGTTCATTTAAATCGTTTTTATGCTCTTGTATGCAGAGTCTTACTTGATTTTTAAGTCCAGAGTAACTAAATGCGATTTGAGCCGAATTTTGCAATGGAATAGTAAAATTAAACCTATTTTCATCGCCATTTTTTGCATACTTTTCTATCACAGGGCCACCCGGGTAGCCAAGATTTAACATTTTTGAAACCTTATCAAAACTCTCTCCAAAACTATCATCAAGGGTTGAGGCTAGGATTTTTATATCATCATGAGACTCTACGCTTAAAACTTGAGTATGACCGCCTGAAACTAGCAAAACTCCAAGCGGAAAGATAGCCTCTTTTTCAATAAATAGCGAATAGATATGACCTTTTAAATGATTTACCGAAATAAGTGGAATATTTAAAGATATGCTAAGTGCCTTTGCCATCGCAACACCCTCAACCAAACTTACACTAAGTCCAGGTTCAGTTGTGATAGCAACGGCTTTAAGGCTAGAAAAATACTCACTCGCATTTGCTAAAATCTCTGGCAACGCCTTTGCATGAAGTCTTGCAGCAAGTTCAGGCACAACTCCGCCATAAATGCTATGGTCTAACTCTTGAGAGATTTTTTTATGAAATAGCACTTTTAATGAATTTATCTGAGTTATAGCAATCGAGCTATCATCACAACTACTCTCTATACTTAAAATCATTATTTGCTCTCAAACTCTACTAAAAACATACCAGCGTAAGTACCTTTTCTACTTTTTGCAGTATCGTAAAGTTCAACCCTAAAGGTTTTACCTTTTTTATCGATTGAATATCTTTTTAAAAGATTGTTTAGCTCAATTTTTCTATCAGCCTCATTTTCATATTTTTTGGCTGAAAACCCGATAATATTTGCCCTTTGGTTTTTCATAGGCAAAACTTTAAAAAATTTCTCAACTTTTACAATGCCACTTAGAGGGATTTGCTTTTTTTCTCCATCAATGTTTATTTCAACCAATTCCAAATCAGGACTATAATCAAGATACTCAGGAGCCAATTTTGTAAGTTGTCTATTGCCATAATGAACACTATAACTCTTGCCATCTTTTACAACTGCGACCAAAGGATTACTAGCTTTATAGTCTATATCTTTTTTCTTTGGTAGTGGGACATAGCGAATAAGTGAGCGAGGATTATCTAAGCTTAAGTAGACTTTATTGTCAAACAGACTTACCTCAACACCTCTGTTTATTGCCTCTTTTACATTCTGTGGAGTAAGTTTGAAATTTCTTTTATATTTTATTCCCATTATATCCATATATTTTTCTAATGCAACCAAGTGGTAATATGCCCTTTGGTGGGTTTTTAAAGATTTACTAGCCTCATTTGCATAGGCTGCTTTTTTTTGCTCAATGGCATAAAAGGTAAGAGATTTTAACATCTCTAAATCGCCCTCTTTTGTTTTTGTATTTTTTACATGATATTTATGTTCATCACTTAAAAGATGTTTGTTTATTTGCCCTGCAACTTGAGTGGCAATATCGCCAAGATTTCCATACTTTACATCTTTTAGATATGTTTGGTCTATTATACAGCTATTGCCCCATCTTTTAGGGTTTTGAAGTGAGTTTATGTACTCTTTTCTATAAAATCCACTCCCGTCATGCAAGTTTACAATCAATGCAACTTTTGGGTCTTTTATGAGTGATTTTATGCCAGAGACTGCCAAATAATCTGGGTCTTTTTTCTTGATTTTAGAAAATTTTCTATTCATATCACCATTTAAGCCACGACTTCTTTTTATAATGCTTGGAAAGTTTAAGTTTGGCACTATCCAAACCGAACCATTTGTAATCTCATACTCGGTGCTTAAAAGTGATGCCGCTAAAAATCCGCCCGGTTCATCTCCTTGTATGCCTCCAATAACAAGCAAAGTGTTGTTAATATCTGTGGCATTATGCTCTTTTTTAATGAGTGAATATTTTAAAGTATTTGAAAAACTAAAAGCATAAAAAAATAAAAAAACAGTAAAAAATCTAAAAACAAATCGGTTCAATCTTAACTCCATGATGAAATTTTTTGGGCAAACAAAGGATTTTTGATTATATCCTAATATGATTTAATTTCAAATAAATACTGATGGTCTTGTGGTAAAGATGAGTAAATCTGCTTAGCTAAATCTTGGATTTCCCACAAAGCAGCCTTATCACTTCTTAAAAGCAAAAAGTTTTGTAAACTTCTAGCATTTATCGTCCAAGTAAGCTCGGTTTTATAACACTCTGGCAAACAGTACTTAGCCTTGTCATTTGCCACATTTGCTACCAAAACTTGTCTTAAATTCTCCAACGCTTTAACACTCATACTATCAACCATATCAACCCCTGTTAAAACGATATACTCACTGGCTCTTTTAAAGTCATTTTCACAAAACGGCTCTTGCTTTTTTAACTCTTTTAGCGTATATCTAGTTGATTTTACCGATAGTGACGCCATTCTATGCCTTGCTAACTCTTGAAGTAAAGCTCTGCTGATGCCTTGAATGTAAAAAGTATAAACTAAATGCTCTAGCGTTGAAGCGTGTTTAAATCTGTTTCCAACTCTATCGATTAAATCTCTATCTTTTTCGCCCCCATCATCGCTTTTGTCAAAACTTTGCCAACAAGTCCTAATGGCACTTGCGCACTCTTTTAATGATGTATGTTGCTTTAATGTTACTTTCATAATGTTTCCTAAATTTTTTTGATTATGATATAATACTACAAAATTTATAATAAAAAGATATTGAATGAAAAAAATGTTTGAAAAATATGGTTTAAAATTTAATGAAAAATTTTACGAAAAAGAAAAAATTTATATAGATTTGCTTTTAAATTATTCAAAAACGCACAATATAACGGCGCTTAAACACGAAAAAGATGTTTGGGAGAATATTTTTGATAGTGTTTATGTATTAAAATTTATGGAGTTTAAAAACTTTAAAGTTTGTGATGTGGGAAGTGGTGCTGGATTTCCTGCTATTCATTTAGCTCTTTTATGTGAGAGTTGTGAGTTTTTTTTGTATGAGCCAATTGCAAAAAAAAGTTCATTTTTGCATTTACTAAAAGCAAAACTTGGCTTAAAAAATGTCACTATAAAAACAAATCGCATAGAAAATGAAAAAAACTTGACTTACGATTTAATCACTTCAAGGGCGGTTAGTGATACAAAACTTTTACTAAAACTGTGTGAAAATGTTGCAAACGAAAAGACAAAATATCTTTTTTATAAAGGCTCAAGTGTAGAAAAAGAGATTGAAAATCTGCATAACTGTACGCTTCATAAAAGAGATGAGAGAAATTATTTGGTAATGGAGAAAAAATGTTAAAATTTTTAGTTTTAGGGGCAGTTTTAGCGTTTTTATATTTTGCATTTTTTCGCAAAAAAATGAACCTAACAAAGCAAGAAAAAAATGATAGCGAAACGATGGTAGAGTGCGTGAAATGTGGCACTTATGTAAGTCGCGATGAGAGTTTAGTGAAAAATAAACAAATTTTTTGCTCACAAGAGTGTTTAAAGGAGAATTGATGATAATATTAGGACATGAATTAATACAATACGAGCCATTTTATTTTGTAAAAGATATTAATGAACTTAAAAGTGTTGGCAAAGATAAAAAAATAGCATTTTATTTCGATAATGAACTTATAAAATTTTGTCAAAATGAAAATATATCTTTTGGAATAAGAGTCATAAATGAACCTGAGGCGGTTATCGCAAATGGAGCTGGAGCAAAAGTCATCATAGCTCCAACAAATCTAGCAGTAAAGATACAAGAACTTGCTGAATATTATCTATTTGATTCTAAAATTGCCATAGTCGCTGAAGATTTACAAGAAGCAATAAATCTAAAAGTGGATATGCTAATACTGCCAAACGCGATAAAATATATCTAAATGCAAGGATACATAATCCGCATAACGCCATGCAAAGATGAGGATTTGATAGTTGATATTTTAACTAAAAACTCAATCAAAAGTGCTTATAGATTTTATGGTGCTAGACACTCAACCATAAATCTTGGTTATAAAATAGATTGCGAATTGATAAGCAATATAAAATCGAGCTTACCTCAACTTAGAAATGTTTTACACCTATCTTACTCATGGCAACACGAACACCATAAAATGCTAATGTGGCAAAATTTTATATCTCTTTTTTATAAGCATTTAAGAGGCATTGAAGATATTGATGAGTTTTACTTTTTGCTTTTAGATGAGATTTGCGAAAAAATGAACCGACAAAATCCAAAACGCTTACAAATCGAAAGCTATGTAAAACTTTTAGAGTTTGAAGGCAGACTTCATCAAGAAAAAATCTGTTTTTTGTGTGAAAAAAGCATAACTAATGACATAAGTTTAGCAAGGGCATTTTTGCCCGCTCATGCAAACTGCATTTTTTCAGACGCATTAGATTTTAAAAAGATAGAGTATTTTTTAAAACACAAAAGCACTTTGATTTTAGAAGATGAAATGGTTGAGAGATTGTGGCAAATTATGCTAGAGGGGTTTTAGTTAGGTTCATTTATAATGACTGTTGCATTTTTACAACAGTCATTATAAGTTTTATTTTACAGGTGGAGTTCCCTCTGCGTTTCCTGCAACTACTTCGATTTGAATTAGTGCGTCATGGCAGATATTTTTAACCCCTACTATTCTTCTAGCTGGTTTTATAGTTGGAAAATACTCGCCAAATACCTCTTCAGCACCCATCATATCTTTTAAGTCTTTAAAGTACATATTTACTCTTACAACATCTTCTAAGCTATGATCAACACTTTCTAAAATAGTCTTAACATTTTCTAAGCACTGTTTTGTTTGCTCTTTAATACCTCCACTTACCAACTTACCACTTGCGTCTAATGGTAACTGACCTGACAGGTGGTTGTAGTGCGAAAATGCTACTGTTTGAGATGAAAGTGGGTTGATTGGAGCATCTTTTGTATTGTTAGCCTCAATCACAATACCGTGTCTATCTTCGATAAGTTGAGGAGGAGTACCATCTCCATGTGAAATAACTGCCTCAACTTGAACCAAAGCTCCCATCATAAGCTCTTTTGCCTCAAGTACAGTTCTAGCTGGCATATAACCTAAAAATCTTGCAATCGCAGAGTCTGGGAAAAATGTGCTATAAACTTCATTAACTGCGTCCACATCTTTTAAATCTTTTACATAGATTGTAACTTTTACGATGTCATCAAATGGAACATCAATGCTTGTTAGTATCTCTTTAATATTTGTAAGACACTGCTTAGTTTGCTCTTTAATGCCACCAACTACTAATCTACCTGTTTTTGGGTCGATTGGTAATTGAGTTGTTAGGTTATTGTAGTGTGAAAATGCTACACATTGAGACGATAATGAACTTAAAGGTGCGTTTGGAGTATTGTTTTTAAGTTTGATTAAATCTCCAGCTTGAGGAGCATTTGGTATAGTACCCTCTCCATTACTCATTAGTGCGTCGATTTGAACTTTTGCACCAAATGGAAGTTCATTTACTACTACTGTTGTTCTTGTTGGCTTATAAGTTGTAAAATAACTCGCATAAACTTCATCAACTCTATCAACATCTTTAATGTCAGTTACAAATACTGTAATTCTAATGATATCGCTTAAAACATGGTCTATGTCTTCAACTACTACTTTTATATTTTCAAAGCATTGCTTTGCTTGAGTTTTAATGCAACCCTCAACTATCTTACCGTCTGCTCCAAATGGAAGTTGTGCCGAAAGATTGTTATAGTGTGAAAAAGCCACTGAATGTGAAAGCACAGGACAGCCAGGAACCGCCTTTGCATTTCTTGCCAATACTGCATTTAAATTGCTCATGATATTTCCTTAAAAATTTAATTTTTTTATACTAGAAGCTAATAATAATTTATTAACATAGCGATTAGCATTTATTATTATAGCAATTTTTTTACTTTTTAGCAATAAATTATTGAACTAAAATATTGATAGAACAATAGTTTTGATAACATTGATTATAATTGATATAATTTAGTGTCAATATGTTGTAATACCATTTTAAACAATAAATAAGACCTTTATAATTTAGTGATTAATAGTTTTATAAATTCAATTTGCATTTTAAAAATGCTTTTATAGTGTTTATTTATTGCTTAATTTAGTCTTACACAAACACCGCAAATAAGAATATCCCTAAAATTACTCTGTAAATGACAAATGGTAACATGGTTGATTTCTCTAGCAATCTCATGAGCCATTTTATGCAAAGATAAGCACTAAGGCATGAAAACACAACTGCACCTAAGAGCATACTTATATCGTCATTTATACCTTGTTTTATGAGTTTTATACTAGCTAATCCTCCAGCTAAGATAATAACAGGGATTGATAGTAAAAAGGAAAATCTAGCACTTGCGACTCTACTAAATCCTAAAAGTAAAGCTGCGCTCATCGTTATGCCTGATCTTGAAGTTCCAGGAATCAGAGCTAAGGCTTGAGCAAAACCTATGAAAAGAGCTAGTTTTAGAGTGATTGAAAGCAAATCTTTATCACCCGCTTTTTTGTCCGCTACAAATAAAACTAAGCCAAAAAATATAGTAGTAAACGCTATAACTAAAGGACTTCTTAGATTTTCTTCAATCCAACCATTAAATAAAAGTCCGACTATTCCAACTGGGATTGTCCCTATCAAAACTCCCCAAACTACCCCACTTTGCCCCACTTGTTTTCTCTGTTTAAGTGAAGTAAAAAAATCTGTTAGATACGGGATAATATCATCTTTAAAATAGTATAAAATAGCTATCAAAGTCCCCACATGCAAAGCTATATCAAAGGCTAAACCTTGGTCTTGCCAACCTAAAAGCTTTGGAGTTAAAATCAGATGAGCTGAACTTGAGATTGGTAAAAATTCACTAATACCTTGAACAATAGACAAAACTATAACTTGTAACCAATCCAAAAATTACTCCTTTTAAAACTCTATTCACGAACCAAATTTATACAAAAAATACCCACACAAATTAGCATGGGTATTTTAAATCTTATTTTCCTAAAATCTCTTTAACTTTTTTGCAAACATTCTCTTTGCTAAAACCAAATTTGATAAATAAATCATCAGCTTTTCCGCTTGCTCCAAATCTATTCATACAAAGCACCTCATCTGCATATCTATACCACTCTACGCCACTTCCAGCCTCAACTGCTAAGGTTTTTAAGCTTGGGTCTATGATTTTAGCTATATACTCTTTGCTTTGTTCGTTTAGCTTATCGAAGCATGGTACGCTTACAACATTTGCTTTTATGCCCTCTTTTTCAAGTTCGCATGCTGATTTTAAGATTAGCTCCACTTCACTACCACTTGCCATTAAAGTAATCTCAGCTCCATCTCGTTTTTTAAGCAAATATCCACCATTTTCCACATCACCAAAATCTCTTTTATCTTTTAATACCTCAAGCCCTTGTCTTGAGCAAACAAAACCTGCAGGAGCGTCATTTTCTAAAGCCATTTTCCAACATTTTACATTTTCACTTGCATCTGCTGGACGGTATAGATAGAAGTTTGGCATAGCTCTAAATTGACTTAACTGCTCGATTGGCTGGTGGGTTGGGCCATCTTCTCCAACACCAATGCTATCATGAGTCCAGATAAAATAATTTTTAAGTCCCATTAAAGCCGCTAGTCTAGCTGATGGTTTTAAATAGTCGCTAAAAATAAAAAATGTCGCATTAAATGGTATAAAAAGCCCATAAAGGCTGATTGCATTGCTAATCGCAGCCATTGAGTGTTCACGGATACCAAAATGGATATTTCGCCCCTCACAAAAATCTCCAAACTCCTTAAGTTCAGTTTTATTTGATGGCCCCAAATCTGCACTTCCACCTAAAAATCCAGGCACCGCTTTTGCGATTGCATTTAAGATTTTTCCATTGCTATCTCTTGTGGCAACCTTGCTACCTGCCTCAAAACTTGGATACTCAATCTTGCTAAAATCTGGATTTAAAAGATTTTTTAGTAACTGCTTTTTCTCTTCTCTTAGGTTATTTTCAACTGTTTCATTCCAATTTTTTTCTGCCTCTTCGCCATTTTTAAGTGCAACTCTAAACTCATTTAAAACATCATCACTTACAAAAAACTCTTTGTTTGCGTCAAAACCAGCTTTTATTTTAGCATTTTTTATCTCTTCTGCTCCTAAAGGTGCACCGTGTGAATGGTGTGAGCCCTCAAGTTCGCAAGCTCCTTTTGCGATGGTTGTGTCAGCTATGATTAAATATGGTTTAGTTTGATTTTTTGCCTCTTTTAAAACTGTATCGATTTCATCAAAATTGTGTCCGTCTATGCGTGAAACTACCCAACCTTGAGCCTCAAATCGCACTTTCACATCTTCACTCCAAGCAATGCTCACATCACCTTCGATTGTGATATTATTACAATCATAAATCAAAACTAGGTTATCAAGCTCTAAATTTCCAGCAACTGAGCAAGCCTCATAGCTAATGCCTTCTTGTAAATCTCCATCACCACAAAGACAATACACTTTATGATCTATCGTCTCGCACTCATCTGTATTTAGCAAATTTTTCGCATATTTACTTGCCATCGCAAATCCAACTGCATTTGCCACGCCTTGACCTAAAGGTCCAGTTGTAACTTCAACGCCTGGCACATCTTTATACTCAGGGTGTCCTGGAGTCTTACTTCCTAATTGGCGAAAGTTTTTAATATCTTCAAGACTTATATCGTATCCGCTTAAATGTAAAAAACTATAAATCAAAGCAGAGGCATGACCGCCACTAAAGATTAATCTATCCCTGTTTAGCCATTTTGGATTTTTAGGATTATGCTTTAAATGTTTTGATAAAACTGTCATTATATCAGCTAATCCCATAGGCGCTCCTGGGTGTCCGCTGTTTGCTTTTTGAATCATATCTGTTGCTAAAAATCTAATCGTATCTGCTTGTTTTTGTAACATAATCTAACCTTTATTTAAAATATTTTTTTAGCATATCGCTAAATTTGTCTTGAAGTGGAGCTGGAAATTTTTTAAGCTTTTCATTTAAACTTTGTAAAATTTTTTGCTTCTCTTCTTCAGCTTTTTGAAGTCCTAAAATACTCACATAAGTATTTTTATTTGTGTCATTATTAATGGGTTTTCCAGCCTCTTGTTGAGTGCTTTTTACATCTATTAAATCATCTTGTATCTGAAATAAAATGCCAAGTTCTAATCCAAAATCATACCAAGTCTGTTCATTTTTTTGGCTAAGTGAGCTTATAATCGCCCCCATTTGCAAACTACATGCTATTAGCTTTGCAGTTTTATTTGTATGCAAAAGTTTTAACTGCTCAAAACTAAGAGCTTGATTTTCAAAGTGACAATCTAGGGCTTGACCTAAAACCATGCCACAAGCTCCACCATTTTGGGCGAGTGATTTAATAAGTTTTATCTTAACTCTCTCATCAAGTGGTGCAATGCTTAGCATATAAAAAGCATGGGTATTTAGTGCGTCTCCAACTAAAGTGGCTGTTACTTCATCATACTTTACATGTAAAGTCTCCATTCCTCTTCTTAGGTCTGAGTTATCCATTGTTGGCAAATCATCGTGAATTAACGAATAAGTATGCAACATCTCAAGTCCACTTGCCACATAAAAAGCATTTTTTAAAAGCTCGGGAGAGTAAAATTCTACTAAAGTTAAAAGCAGATTTGGCCTAAATCTCTTGCCACCTGCTCTAAAAACATACTTTAAAGCATCATCATAATATGGATGAAAACTATTTGCACTTGGTAGATTGTTTTGTAAAAAATCTTCAAAATCTTTTAGTGTGTCATTATTCAAAATATATCCCTACTGGTTGCCAAAACCGCTAAGGCCTGTTAGCATTTGAGTTGCCATAAGTTTTTTATCTTCTTCTGCCATTTTTAGCACATCATTTGTAGCACTCATAAGCAGTATTTGTAAACTCTCTTTATCTTCAAGCAAACTATCATCGATACTCATATCGATTATCTCATTTGCTCCATTCATACTAACGCTTACCATTCCGCCACCACTTTTTGCACTAAAAGTTTTATTTTTTGCCTCTTCTTGCATTTTAGCGGCATTCTCTTGGGCTTTGTTTAACATTTCACCCATCTTTGAAAAGTCTACTCCATCAAACATTTACATTTTCCTTTATCTTAATAATATCAAATCAAATAATAACTAAAAACTATAAAAACATTTTTAAAATTTAAAATGCAAATCTAACATATAAAATGACGATATAACACCTTGTAAAGATCTTTTATAAAATTTACTTATATTCAAAATGGTACAACTTCATTTTTTATGTCAATTTTTTACTTTACAAAATCATCGCATTATACATTAAAAACTATATATTAAGTGATAATTTTAGCGAAATTTACTTTAAGATAAAAGAAAAAATATATTAAATTAGGAGATATTTACAAGTTTATTTTTTGTATGTGGAGTAAAAAAACCCGACCATTAATAGTCGGGTTAAAGGCTATAAGCTGTTTTCTTTTTTGTAGTCTAAAATCATAGCATAAGCTTCATCTTTAAGCTTAAGTTTCTCTTTTTTCAAAGTCTCTAGCTCAAAATCATCTATATGCTCTCTACCCTCTTCAGCATCAGTAATCTTTTGGTCAAGCTCATTATGCTTGTCAAAAATCTTTGCAAAATGAGCATTCTCCTGTTTTAACTTTGTAATGATGTCACGATATTCGTGTAGCATTTTTTCTCCTTAATTAGAAATTTCATAATTATATCAAATAATTAGTAAATATCAAATTAATATAAGTTTAAATTAATATTATTTATTAAAAAACGATACAACTAAATCTCTTGCCACTTGCAAATCTTCTATACGGTTAATCTCATCTCTAAATTTACTAGCCATCTCATAACCTTTTGAGTAAGTATGCAAGTGTTTTCGAAAAATAATAAGTCCCCTATGTCCGTAAAATTCTATCATTGCATCAAAATGTTCAAGTATTATTTTTGCTTTTATCTCATCTAAAACAGTGTCATTAGAGTTTTTAATCTGATAAAAAAGCCAAGGATTTCCAATAGCACCTCTTCCAATCATAAGTCCATCGCATTTTGTGTGATTTTTTACATAATCTGCAACTTCTAAACTAGTTATGTCACCATTTGCAAATACAGGGATACTAATAGCACTTTTTGCTTTTTTTATGCCATCGTAATCGATTACTTTTTTATACTTATCAGCTCTTGTTCGTCCGTGTACACTTATAAAATCAGCTCCAGCCTCTTCACACGCAATGGCGATTTGTTCTGGAATTTTTTCTTCAAAACCAAGTCTTACTTTGATGCTAGTATAGCGTTTATTGGAGTATTTTTTTATAATCTCACCTAAAGATTTTAGCTTATCAAGATCTTTTAAAAGTGCACTTCCAGCTCCTTGATTGACAACCTTTGGCACAGGACAACCACAATTTAAATCAATCCCGCTAATACCCTCAATCTCATTTAAAATCAAAACCGCTTTTTTTAAAACATCCTCATCTGCACTTGAAAGCTGGACAATGTAAGGGTCTTCGCCATCAAATTTTGTTAGCATTTTTAAGGTTTTTTCGTTTTTATAAGCAAGAGCGTTGGAGCTTATCATCTCAGAAAATGTAATGTCAGCTCCAAACTTTTTAACCACCTTTCTAAAAGGTAAGTCAGTATAGCCCGCAAGCGGGGCTAGTATTAGTGGATTATTACTAAAATCTATCACTTAATCAAAAGCTTTATATCTGTATTTTGTCCACTATCCCTTAAAAATAGATAGGTCTTAAACTCTTGATACTCATTTTCATCAGTACTATCTAATAGCTCTCTTGCCTTATCTATCATTTGAAGTTCAAAAAGGATATAAAAGTACGCCTTTCCAGCATTTGTATCTTTGTGAAAAATATTTTCAAACATCGCTACTAAAGTATCGGGATTTATCTCTTTTTTTAGAATTTTTGCGATTTGTAAATATTCATCTTCGCTCATACTAACTTCATTTATAAGGCTATCAATATCTGCTTCATTGATATATAAAGCATCTTCTTTATCAATATTTCTTTTAAGAATTACAGATATATCTTTTGTACTCAAAGGAAAATTAAACTTTTTAATTTCAGTATATGAAGCAGTAGAAACCAAAATTTCAAACGCTCTTTTAGCCAAATCACTATCTAGACTTTCACAACTTCTTAATATCTCGCTTGCTATTTTTGGATTTTTTTCTAACTCGTTTAGTCTATTTTTAATGGCTAAAGGATTTTTCTCATCAAGTTTATAAAATTTCATATTGACATGTTCACTATTTTCAATATCACTTACATCTTTACAAACTTGCTTTAGTTCTTCATTCTTAACTACTTCCAATCCTCTTTTAGCATCCCTTAAAGCCAATAGCATATCATTAGCATCTAAAAACCACTTAGTTTTATATTTAGGTTCAAAATTCTCACCCAATAAAGCTTGTTTTGCTGACTTTAAAAACATTTCATAATCTTTTGCCAATGCCCTATTTTGCATATTGATTTTAAAAGAATAAAATATCAAATGAAATACACTAAATATAGCTAAAAGTATCATAGGTAAAACTACCCATACTGCAATTTTTAATGCAACTGGAACGCCAAAAAACTCAATTGAGTAACTAGCATCTTGAAATGTAAACACATACACACCACATAGCACAATCAGTGCCATTGAAAAAAACATATATTTTTTTATACCCATTTTAACTCCCTTAATTTCTAGGTGTTTTTTCTACAAGTTGCCTACAAGCTATACAATATTTAGCTTGCGGTTTAACTTTCAATCTCTGTAAGCTAATGCTCTCTTCGCACATCTCACATACTCCATATTTACCCTCTTTTATTTTAATCAAAGCATAATCAATATCCCTTAACTCTTTTGCTTGTTGTTCTGTTATAGCTTGTTCGATAGTTTTATCTATACTAATGGTTGCATGATCAATCTCATCACTAGCACCACTATCGCTAAGACTTTGCATCTCCATAAATGTATCTTCTATATTTTTTCTAATCTGCATCTTTCTTTGCTTAAGAAGAGTGTTAAAATATTTCACATCACTTTCGTGCATAATATTTCCTTTATTTATGATAAGGGTGAGCATTTATAATGCTAAGCCCTCTATAAATCTGCTCAAACAAGACAACTTTTGCAATCTTATGAGCATAAGTTAAAGTACTTAAACCAATCACCTTATGAGACTTTTGTAAAAAATCATCTTCAAACCCAAAAGCTCCACCAATAAAAAAATTTATTTTCGACTTATCTTTTAGAAGTTGTGAAAACTCCAAACTATCTACTTTTTTACCTCGAACATCTAAACATATATTAAAACCGTCATTTAAATACGGCTCATAAATCTTAGAGTACTCCTCTTTTGCCTTTATTTCACTATTCATTTGAGCTTTAGCAATGCGATTATTAAACAAAACCTCATCACTCAAGGTCGCATACTTAAGCGACATTTTAACATACTCATCAATTAATGATTTAACATGATCGTTTTGGTTTTTTTCTATACTAAAGACACTTATTTTCATAAACTACTTTTTAAGCTTTAGCTTAAAATCTTTCCATTTTTTCTCTTCTTCACTAAAAGGCTCTTCAAGCTCTTTTGGCTCTTCTTGAACCTCTTGCTCTTTCACTTCTTCTTTTATCTCTTCTTTAGGCTCTTCTTTGATTTCTTCTTGATTATCTTCTTGCACAACCTCTTCTTCTATAGACTCTTGCTCATCATCAACCTGTACTGGCTCTTCTTGTAATTCTTCTACTGCTACAGGCTCATTTATCTGCTCTTGAGATGAAAAATAGCTTAATAAATCATAAATTGTTTTTTTCATTTTACTTCTTTTCACTATCATGTCGATTAAGCCATGCTCAAGTAAAAATTCTGATTTTTGAAAACCTTCTGGCAAATCAGCTCCAATGGTTTGTTTGATAACTCTTTGACCAGCAAAACCAATAAGTGCTTCAGGTTCAGCTAAGATAATGTCTCCAAGCCAAGCAAAAGATGCACTAACTCCACCCATAGTAGGATCTGTTAAAACTGAAATATAAGGTATATTATAAGATGAGAGTTTTTTAATGGCTGCTGCAGTTTTAGACATTTGCAAAAGCGCATAAGTGCTCTCTTGCATTCTAGCTCCACCACTTGTACTAACTATTACTAAAGGTTGCTTTTTTTCTATACTTCTATTTACTGCTCGTACTATCTTCTCGCCCTCAACTGAACCCATACTTCCGCCCATAAAGGCAAATTCAAAACATACTAATTGTATAGGCATACCCATAATTGTACATTCTCCACTTAAAACCGAAGAAGTTCTACCAGTTTTCTCTTCAGCTTCTAATACTCTTTTTTTGTAAGATTTTTTATCTACAAATTTTAAAGGGTCAGTTGGAGCTAATGAAGAATCATATTCAACAAAACTATCTTCATCACTAAGCAATAAAACCCTTTCAAATGCATTTAGTTTCATGTGGTATTCACATTTAGGGCAAACTTTAAACTGGTTTTGTACTTCTTTAAAATACATTAATGAAGTACACTTTTCACATTTTACCCAATGTTTTGGTGCTTCTTGTGGAGTGGACTGTACTTTTTTCTTTTTTGAAAATATATCTAAAAAACTCATAATAATAACCCATCTTTCAATAATTTTTCCTGTATTTTATCAAAAATTTGCTTATCTTTGCTTACAAAAAGAAAATTTTTATCTTTTTTTACACACAAATCTTCATTCATGTGTAATCCCGCAACAATATCAAACTCTCTTACAGGTCCTTCGTGTAACACAAAATCGACATTTCTAGCATACGCTAAAGATAATGCCAACGCTCCTGGACTTCTATACTTTAATTTTAACTCTTTTAATACTTTTGCTAAAGTTTTGCTTTTATATGATCTTTCAAATATACCTAAAGTTGAATTTTGATTTATCTTTGGTTTCCCAAAATAGTTATGACCTAAATTTCCTTGTTTAAAATCTAAGCCATTTTTATAAAAAATATCATCATTTGAATAGTTTATAATAAAAGATTTTTGTGTAATACCATTTTTTACAAGTGCAATTGATGAACCAAAGTAAGGAATTTTTGAAATAAAATTTTCACTCCCATCGATTGGGTCAATTATAATTTTTGTGTTATTACTAGCTCCAACAAAACCTATCTCTTCTGAAAAAATCTGACCATATTTTTGCAAATATTTTATAAATATATCTTCAGCGATTATATCAATTTTTTTACTGCGGTCTCCACCAAATCCAATCTTTTCTTCTTTGCAAAGTTCATCATGACAACAGGCTTTAAGGATATTTTTAATCTCAATACACGATTTGATACAATCTTGTAAAAAATCCATAAAGCCTCCTAGTTATTAATAAAATTATGCCAATGGTAGCTCAATTGGTTTACCCAAATAAAAACCTTGTGTATAATCAATTCCATATTTTTTAACTTCATTGTAAATCTCTTCATTGGATACAAATTCAGCTACTATTTTATACCCTTTTCTTTTAGCAAATTCAACTATTGTCTCAACAACAATTCTTGAATTTTCATCGTCTGATAATCTTTTTATAATACTGCCATCTATTTTAATATTATCAATATCAAGCTCCATAATCCTATAATAGTTTGAATATCCGCTACCAAAATCATCAATAGACAACTGGCATCCTAAGTTTTTTGCTCTTTTTAAAAATGGCTTGATTGTATCATAATCAGATACGCCTTCTGATTCTAAAATCTCAATAATGACATTTTCAGGGTGGTCTGAAGACTCTAAAAGATTTAAAAATATTCTTGAAGTATCTTCATCTAGCATATCAACTGACGACATATTTATAGAAAATTTTGTATCAGGATATGATTTCATCAATTCAAAAGTAAGATATATAACATTTTGCATCAACGGAGAGTATAAAAGTGACTGTTTTGCGATATTTAAAAACTCATTTGGATACATTTTTTTACCAGTCTCATCAGCTAATCTCATCAATACTTCATAACTATAAATCTCTTTTGTCTTGGTGTCAAATATCGGCTGACACTCAACCATAACTTGTTCACTGTTTAGTGCATTTTTTATTCGTCTTGCTGTGATTAGATTTTCCCTATACTCTTTTTCTAGTTCATTGCTTGCCTCATAGTACATATAAGGCATATTCATCTGTTCAGCTTTATAAAATGCAATCATACTTTGCCACAATCTATCGCCTTGCAACAAGTTTCTATCTGTGCTGACCCCCATAGATATATCAATTGGTTGTAAAGTTCCTTCTATCTCAACAGGAGCCGCAAAATATAGATTAATTGCGTCTAATAAGTCTATAGGAGGTCTTTTTTGTTTATACCAAATACAAAATACATCTTCTGAAATGATAAACGGTTGACCACCAATCTTGTAGATATAGATAAATCTTTTAAGCTTGCTTGCTATATTTTTAATAATCTTATTTGCAGTTTTTGTTCCATAAAAAAAGCTTAGGTCTTTAAAGTTTTTTATCTTGATATATATCAAAAATCCCACAGTATTTCTAGCTAGTTCATCTTCAAGTACATTTTTACTCCAAAGCCCTGTTGCATCATCGATTTGATATTTTGAGAGAACTTCCATACCCTTTTTTTCTATCTCTTGAAGATAGCTTTTTTCATCTGTGATATTAAGTTTAATTCCTAAATATCCATCTAGCTTTCCATAATCATCTAGCATAGGATAAATAGAAGTTTTTTCATATATAATCTGACCATCTTTTCTTCTATTTGAAAACTCTCCTATCCAAGTTTTTCCAGAACTTATGCGGGCGTTTATCTCATCATAAAAGTTTCTATCATGAAGCCCTGATTGTAAAATCGCAGGGGTCTGACCCAAAACTTCTTTACTAGAATATCCTGTTGTTTTTTCAAAAGCGTCATTTACATATTTTATATGATGTTTTACATCGGTAATAACAACCACATTATCGCTATTTTGAACTGCTTGTTGAAACTGCATCATAGTTTTTGTTTTTGTTTGCATTGAACTTAAAAGAAATGAGATTGCAATTACAAAAAATACAATAGCAACTAAAAATAAGATTATATTTATATAAAGACTATTTATAATATCATTCATATATTTTTCAAAATTTTCACTTAAATTATGCAAATCAATACCTAATCTAATGTACGAGTTTTCAATGGTAGATTCTCTCATTTTAGAAACAAATATAAGTATTTTTTCTATTTCAACAAAGTAGCTGTAAGCTTCTGCATTTGTAGCACTTCTTAGCAATTTTCTATTTATTTTTCTTACTTCATCATAGTTGTGATTGTTTTGCATATTTAATCGATACATATAACCATTTATAAGTAAAATACTTTTTGTGTTTTGAAAATCTCCACTAGCAACTATTTTTTTATGAATTTTATCAAGATTATCCAAAAATACAAGCGAGTTTACATTATCTGCTTTAAATCCATATATAATTTTTTCTTTGTTTTCAAATTTATCTTCTATGTTGCTTAGAGTTTCTACATTGCTTTGATAGCTAAAAAAATCATTTAAATTTTTATTATTTTTTATCCTCTTTAAGATATATTTAAATCGTTCTATGTCGATATCTAACTTATCGTAGTCATATTTTTTTAGCTTATAGTTAAATACTTGATCGATTTTCTTATTTAGTAAAATTAGTTCAACATTCCATTTTTGCATCTGTGCATTTGTGTTGATTTTATCGTTTAAACTATAAAGATAGATAGCATCAACTAGCAAGAAAATAAATAACAATGTAAATAAAATTTGCTTTATAAATCTATATCCAAAATACATACTACACTTTTCTTTTTTTATTTTTACATAGCATTATACAATAAAAAGGATAAAATATCCTAAAAATATGTACAATTTTAAATTAATTTTCCAAACATTCCTTGCAAGTACCCTTTAAGGTTATGTTTTTTATTTCATGAAATGGTAGATATAAAGGAGATTTTAAGTCTATGCACTCTATTTTTTTACACTCATTACACATAAAATGAGCATGATTGTGTTTACTAATCTCATAATGCCAAACCCTATCTTTTGATTCGAATTTAGATACTATGGATTTTTTTTCAAATGTTTGCATATTGCGATAAAATGTGGCTTTATCCATGTTTAAATTTGTATTTAGTTTAATCTGTTCATAATTTAATGGCTTCTTGCTTCCAAGTAAAATTTTTAAAATTTTTTTTCTAGCATCTGTAATTTTTAATTTTTTTTCACTTAATAATAACTCAATTTTTTTATCCATATTGAACCTCTTCAAATATTTTACTACAATTTCCATAAAAAAACATTAAAGTAAGTTGCGACTAAGTTGCATTTAGATACAATCTAATCATAATTTTAAAAGGTATTATATGAAAAAGATTAGTATATTTTTTATTTTAGCATTCACTTTTGCATTTGCAAAACCTATGGTAAGTGTTAGTATTTTGCCACAAGTATATTTTGTAAAACAAATAGCAAAAGATTTAATTGATATAAATGTAATGGTTGAGCCTGGCTCTTCACCAACAACTTACGAGCCAAAACCAAAGCAGATGATGGCTTTACAAAAAAGTGATATTTATTTTGCTATTGGAGTTCCTTATGAGAGGGTTTGGATTAAAAAATTTAAGCAAATTTATCCAAATTTAAAAATCATAAAAACACAAAATGGCATAAAAAAAATGCCTATAAACGCTCACTTTCACGAACATAGTGGAGTAGTAGAACATATCGCCCAAACCCTTGACCCACATATTTGGCTTGATCCGATTTTAGTCAAAATACAAGCTAAAAACATCGCAAATGAACTCATAAAAAGCTACCCTAAACACAAAAATATTTTTGAAAAAAATTTACAAGATTTTTTAAATAGGCTTGATATTTTACATGAAAACATTTCTAAACAATTGAAAAATCATAAAAACAAAACTTTTTTAGTTTACCACCCAACTTGGGGATATTTTGCTTCAAGATATGGTTTAGTTCAAGAAATCATCGAAAATGAAGGCAAAGAACCAAAACCAAAAGAGTTAGCCTCGATCATAAATCACGCAAAAAAAGATGGTGTAAAAGCGATTTTAGTCCAGCCACAATTTTCCTTAAAAAGCGCAAAAGTAATCGCAAATGCAATAGGTGCAAAAATAGTTAAAATAGACTCATTATCTCCAGACTGGGAAAATGAGCTGAAAAAAAGTGCTGAAAAAATAACCAAGGCATTAAATTAAAGTTGTCATTAGAGTTTAAATTTGGAGAGTGTATGGAAAAAATTTGTATAAAAGATTTGAGTTTTGCTTATGAGCGAAATTTAGTGTTACAAGATGTTAATCTTGAATTTTGCCAAAAAGATTTTTTAGCTATAATTGGTCCAAATGGTGGCGGAAAATCTACACTTTTAAAACTAATCTTGGGACTTTTAAAGCCAAAAACAGGACAAATAAATATAAGTGATAGAAAATCTTTAGCCTATGTGCCTCAAAATGTAAATGCAAATCAAATCTTTCCCATAACATGCTTAGAGGTAGTTTTAATGGGAAGACTAAGCTCAAAATGGTTTAAAAAGTACGATAGAAATGACTACAAAAAAGCTCACGAAGCTTTAGAGATGGCAGGGATTTGCCACCTTGCAAATAAAAACATAAACTCCCTTTCAGGTGGACAAAAACAAAGAGTAATAATAGCAAGAGCGTTATGTAGTGATGCAAAAATCATACTTTTAGATGAGCCAACATCAAATATCGATACAAACGGACAGATAAAAATCTACTCACTTTTAAAAAAATTAAATGAAAATATTGGCATCATTATCATTAGTCATGATGTAAATGTGGCAGTAAATTTTGCTACAAAAATAGCCCATGTAAATAAAAATCTTTTTATGCACGAAGAGATTAAAGCAAAACATCTTTTAAATCCAAACAATTTAGACAAACACATCTGCCCAATTGAGCTTATGGAAGTAGGAGCAAATAAAAAAGGTTATATATGGAGATATTAGATTTTGAATTTTTTCAAAATGCACTAATAGCAAGTTTACTAGTTAGCATTGCGTGTGGGATAATCGGTGTATATGTGATTATAAATAGGCTTGTTTTTTTAAGTGGTGCGATAGCACATGGGGCTTATGGCGGAGTTGGCATCGCATTTTTTTTGGGGTTTGAGCCACTTTTGGGTGCAGGAGTATTTGCTATACTTTTAGCCGTCATAGTAGGCTTTATAAGCTTAAAAAATACTCAAAATATAGATACTATTATTGGTGTCATTTGGGCGTTAGGCATGGCAATTGGCATAATTTTTACCGATTTAACGCCCGGATATAATGTTGATTTGATGAGCTATCTTTTTGGTGGCATTTTAGGAGTATCTAAAAATGACATCTACGCGATGGGTGCGATTTGTTTGGTTATAGTTTTTACAATAATTATATTTTACAGACAACTTCAAGCCATGAGTTTTGATAAAGAGTTTGCCATGCTAAGGGGCGTAAAAGTCAATTTTTTATATTTTACTCTTTTGATTTTAATATCACTATGTATCGTCATTAGCGTACGAGCAGTTGGACTTATCTTAGTAATATCTTTGCTAACCATACCATCTTACATTGCTCAAATCATTAGCAAACAATTACATTTCATGATAATAAACTCCGTTTTAATATCAATACTTTTTTGCATAAGCGGACTTTTTATCTCCTACCTAACAAACATAAGCTCAGGCGCTTGTATTATACTCATATCTGCTTGCAGCTTTTTTGTTGTGTTTGGGTTAAGCAAGATGATTACGAGATAAATTTTACTAAAGCCAAAACATTTTTTAAATTTAAAATACCAATTTAACCTATAAAACAACTAAGCACTATCTTGCAAAGATTTTAGAATGATTTAGAGTTCATTTGACAATTAGGAATTGGTTATTTTATGATGATTGAATTTGCAAGTGGTCGTATAAGTATTATCAATCTAAATATACAATTTAAATGTATATTTAATTAGTATTATAATATAATATACATTATAAATGTATTTAGAGGTTCAAAATGATTTATGTCAAAGCATGG
>PDWI01001669.1_pt1 | contig 36966 bp, 35 predicted proteins | sample 1430891 | NCBI WGS metagenome assembly PDWI01 (sample SAMN01162508, study PRJNA174530) | Oral metagenome, whole genome shotgun sequencing project. | biome: Marine environment; feature: Marine mammal; material: Swab sample of the gingival sulcus; isolation source: swab sample of gingival sulcus... | reverse complement strand
GAAGACCGCCCATTCGGGCGGATAAAGAACGAACAAGCAGGGCGCTGCCCTGCACCCGCAAAAGGAGCGAGGCCCCTTTTGAATCCCCATCTGCGCCTTCGGCGCAAGTACGTTTTTGCCGCAGGCGCGAATTGTTGTAGCCTTGGCTCCTTCGTGCCCTTGGCTCCATGCGTCTTCCCTTTCCCCGGCAACGTAAAATCCATGCGTCTTCCTATCCCGACACTGTGAGGCTTGTGAGAGTGGTGCAGCTGCAAGGCGCCAGCCCTGTTTGAACCGCAGGCGTAGCAGCGCTACGGTGAGGATTCAAACAGGTCTGGCAACGCAGCAGATGTGCCGCTATCGCAAGCCGGCGCGCCGTGGTAAACAGGTCTGGCAACGTAGCAGATGTGCCGCTATCGCGAGCCGGCGCGCCGTGGTAAACAGGTCCAGCAACGCAGCAGATGTGCCGCTATCACAAGCCGGCGCCCCGTGGTAAACAAGGCTTTCAATGTATTGTATTCTCTGATAAATCGGTGCGAAAAGGACAGCGTATGACAAAATTCAGGTTGGTCAGCACCGTCAAAGCAGCCGGTTGAGCGGCCAAAATGGCTCCAGGGGATCTGGAGCAGGCACTTGCGGGCGTGGAGGTCCGAAGCGATAATCGTGTGTTGGCTGGGGGACCGGGCGACAATGACGATGCGGTGATTTTGTCGTTCCCGCCGGGTAAGGCGTTGGTGCAGACTGTGGATTTTTTTACGCCAATCGTGAATGATCCCTATCGATTCGGGCGGATAGCTGCCGCCAATTCTCTGTCGGATGTGTATGCCATGGGTGGTGAGCCGTGGTCGACCATGAATATTGTCTGTTTTCCCGTGAAGCAGATGCCGGGCGAAGTGCTGACCGAGGTGCTGCGCGGGGGCCGGGATGTTGTCGAGGAGGCGGGGGCCGTCCCGTCCGGTGGGCACAGTGTGGAAGACGATGAGTTGAAATACGGGCTGGCGGTTACCGGCATGGTTGACCCGGACCGGTTTGCTTCCAATAGGGGGGTACAGCCCGGTGATGAACTGATTTTGACCAAACCTGTGGGCACGGGGGTTTTGGCGACTGCCGTCAAGGGAGAAATAGACGGAGCCGACAGGATGGAAGACGCCCTGTTTGCGGTCTGCGGTCGTCTGAACAAGGCTGGCGGTGATGTTATCAGGACGTTTGGGCTCAAGGGGGCAACGGATATTACCGGTTTTGGGTTGGGGGGCCATTTGATTGAACTTGCCGAAGCCAGTGGCGTACGTATCGAACTGCGTATACACGAAGTGCCTCTTATTGAGGGAACTCTGGAAATGGCTTCCATGGGCATGCTCCCGGCAGGTTCCATTTGTAATCGGAATTATTATTTGCCCAAAACCGATGTCGAAGAAGGGCTGGACCCGATTCGTGTGGATATGATGTTCGACGCGCAAACGTCAGGTGGATTGATTTTGGCTGTACCGCCCGCAAAGGTGGGCGAGGTCGCCGCTATGTTGCATGAGGCCGGAGATATTGCTGCTCATGTGGGTACGGCACACCAGGTTGAGCCAAAGGGCGGTCTGCTGAGTATTGTCGGTTAATTCGGGCTGTTTCGGTATGGTAAAAGGCTCCGTCCACATGCCGGAAGTGCCCGTTTTGTACGGTTGTCTGTTTATTGTTTCCTGCCATGTTGAAGCTTGTGACGATGATTTCTCAACAGTCGGCTATGGTCATGCCTGGTTTTTGAGTGAGCCGAGGTAGATGGCAATGAGAGCCAGCCCGACACCGGTCAGTTCAATGGCCGTTGTTGGTTTGTGGAAGAAAAGGATGTCCCACACATATGAGAGCGTTGGTTGTAACAGCAGGATGAGTCCTACCAGTGCGGTTCGGATTTTTTGGATACCGCGCGTAATGAGATACCAGCCCAAGGCGTGACAGATAAAAGCCAGTGCACCGAGGGCCAGGAGGGATTGGGTGTCGGGGATGGCAAAGGTGTCGTTTTGTCCGATGGCGAGTGCGCCGAGGAATGTCCCCGTGAGCAGGGCCACGGCACACGCCATAGCCAAAGGGTCGGCTTCAGCCTTGTGAAGGGAGTATTTCAGGCTCAGGAGATAGAGGGCGTACGCCAATGCCGTAAGTAGTCCGAAAACAATGCCCTGCTTGAATCCGGGGGTGAACGATTCCCAGGATATACCGATCATGAGGTACAGTCCGATTACGGCCATGGGTATGGCAATGAGAACGTTGCGTGAAACGTTTTCTTTGAGGAAAAGGATGGAGACCGCTATCAGGACAAACACCTGAAAGTTGGCGAGCATCGTTGACATGCCGGGGCCAATATGGATGATGGACCGGTGCCAGCAAAAGAAGTCCGCAGTAAAGAATACGGCTGACAATACCGACCACAGCCAGACGTGTCCGGTCAAGCGCTTGAGCCTGTTCAACTTCCAGATGATGACCAGCATACCCAGGCCGCCGAAAAACAGCCGATAGAAACCGGTCACGTCGGGCGGCATATTGACCAGCTTTACCATGGCCGATGAAAAGCTGGTGATGATTGTGCCGATAATGAAGCCGGTCATGGGTGGATCACATTGAGGCGTCGGCCAAGGCGGATGCCCTGTTCATCGACATGGGCCACGTAAGGCCAGGCCTCCACTCCTTTATCCAGTGCCTCGTAGAAGAGCTGTGCATAGACCGGGTCCACGACATCGGCCGGGCCAAAACATTGTCCGTCCTGCCGTTGGACCAGGAAGAAGAGGGCGACTCGCGCCCCTGTCTCTGCCAGTCGCATCAATTCGCGCAGATGTTTTTGACCGCGCAGGGTGACGGCATCAGGGAAACAGGCGACCTCGTCTTCTACCATGGTGACGTTTTTACATTCGACCCAAAGGGGTCTGTCCGAGCCGAATAAACAGGCGTCCAGGCGACTTTCTCCTGTTTTGGCCTCACTCTTGAAGTGGTCATATCCGTTCAGCTCCGGCAGGGTGCCGGTTTCCCAGGCCTGTTTGAGTATTCGGTTGGGAGTCAAGGTGTTTACTCCCACAAACCGGCCAGCCAACTCAACGGCCTCAAGGGTGTATTTCAGCTTTCGTTTGGGATTGTCAGAGGGCGAAAAGAGTGCTGTTGCTCCGGTCCGAAGCAGGCCGAGCATGGAGCCGGTGTTGTTGGTGTGCGCTCTTAGCACATCACCCTGGTCAGGGCCGTCCAAGGCCGTGCCTTCGACAAAAAAACGTTTGTAACGACGAAGGAACGATGCCTTGCGACACGGGATGGGAAATGGATACATGCATGTAGTGGAGGCCATGGCCGCTCCTTTGCTTTTCACTCTGCGGACTTCGCACCATTTAGCGGGTAATGCAAGAATTTCCTCAGTGCGGCGAGAAAAGAAACAAAGCGGCTTGCAATAAGCAACCAGCGAACAAAGGCTTTGTAGCGTCCAGATCGCGGTCCCTTGTGGCTTCTCCTGCATCCGGTAGTGTCTTGGCCTCCTTTGGGGGATTACCCCGTGTGGACGGCAACTGCGCACCGGCTTGGCTGGCACTCAAACGGCTTTCAGAAGTATGGCATCTTGAACGTTGTCATTGCGTTGGAACTGTTGTGGGTGCTGGAGATATTGATCGTTGCAATCAATTGGGCAATTTGTTTTCCTTTTTTGCGACAGCTTCCCTGATCACGTCGCCTTCGCCATCGTATATGATGCGGTCCTGTCTTGGTGTCGGATGTTGGACTTCAGGCCACAGTCTCTGTTGCGGATCCGGCCCCTTGAGGGCTTCGGCGCATGGTTGCGTGTCGGCCATGACCGGCGTTTGCCGTATGTCAATGGCCGTGACCGGGGCACTGAACTCAATGGCTATGCCATTGGGGTCGAACGCATAAAGAGAGTGGATAAAGCCATGGTCGACCAATTCTGAGCACCAGATGTCGGCAACCTCGAATTTGTCCTTGAGTTCCCACAGGTCTTCGTCCGATGCCACTTCAAAAGAGATATGATCAAACGCATAGGAACCTTTGACGGGAACGCCGTGATCCTTTTCCTCCATAGGCTCTATGTCAGGCCATTCAAAGAAGGCGATCATGTCGTGCGGGGAAATTTCAAAAAAATAATGGCGATAGCCGGGATGACCGAGTCTTGTAACAAGGCGCATACCGAGCATGTCCCGCCAGAAGCGGATGGTTGTATCCATATCACCGGTAGCCATGGCCAAATGGTTGATGCCAGTGTATTTGATCATGATCAATCCTTACCTGGGCAGGAGTCGCTATTTTCCCGTTCACGTTCCTTTTGGCGCAATTCCCGGCGTAGTTCAGCCTCACGGTGGCGACGTTTGGCTGTTGGAGAGTCAAGCAACAGCGGTGGTATCTCCGTGGGCTTGCCGTTATCGTCAAGGGCGACAAATGTCAGATAGGCAGAGTTGGTATGACGAATTTCTCCGGTGGTCAGATTCTCGGCCTCGACGCGAACGCCGATTTCCATACTGGTGCGCCCCACATGGTTGAGGCTTGCTTTGAAGGTCAGCAATTCTCCCATATAGGCCGGGAGCTTGAAGGCCATCCTGTCGATTGAGGCGGTGACGATATTTGTTCGTGCGTGTTTTTTGGCGACAACCCCGCCGGCGGTATCGATATGTTTCAGTATGACACCTCCGTGCAGGTTGCCAGCGGTGTTGGCGTCTTGCGGCAGTACCAGATGCGTCATAACAACTTCCGATTCCCTGGCTGATTTGGCCTTCATCTCTGTTCTCCTCTGTTTTTCCCGGAGCCTCTCCATGTTTTCCGTGCCGGTTTGCCTTTCTATTTGAGAGTCGGAGGCCCGAGTACGATCATTTCGGCTATGGTGTGATCAACTTTGGGTAAAATCCTCAGGTTTTTGCCGACGAATTGCATTTCAATCATGGCAAGGTCTTTGTAGAGGGCCGTGCGATTGACCACCGGAGCTATTTTTCCGTCTTTTTCATATTCTTTTGTCAATTCCTGACAACGATAGCAACCGGGAAACTGTATTTGCTGGCCGTTGGGCTTGACCAGCATATTCGGTACTCCGTGCATCCGGCAAATCATGAGGCGATGTTTGTACAGTCCGCATATTCCCTGCTTTTCATCAATGTTGAGCGGGCACATGATATGCGGTCGTTCGCCACGGGCTAGTGCCATTTGCGCTTCGTCAACATACTGTTGCGCCTTGGTTCTGACCTCTTCCAAACGGGCAGGGGGTAACGCCTTTAATCCTTCCCACAGATAGGCCCATTCCACATAGGTGTGGTGCTGAAAGAAGGAGAGACAACAGTTGTCTGTACAGTTGTCGCAAGCCATGCCGATGGCTTTGGCAGCGACGCCATACTGGGCGACCATCTTGTCGTAAACGGCGGCCAGTTTGCGGAAGGCGGCCTTGGGGGTCAGTTTTTTCATGTCAGGTCAATGGATTGAATGATCTGTTCCACACATTCTTCCGGTGTAGACTGGTCGGTGCGGACAACGATGTCGGCGGCGGCACGGTACAGCGGCTGTCGTTCGTTGTAAAGATCGCTCATGGTCTTGCCCGGCCCTATTGCCAATCCACGATTTTTCGCATCACCGACACGTTTAATAAACGTGGGTTCATCAATGTCGAGCATGACGATCTTGCCCAGCTGTTTGAGCCGAGTTATGGCCTTGTCGCTGTAAATGACACTGCCGCCAGTGGATATGACCGTGCGCGTCAGGGCGAGTTGGCTGACAAGTTGTTCTTCAATGCGTAGAAATTCCTGAAGCCCGAACATGTCCAGTATCTCCTGTAAGGGGAGGGCGTAATAGGACTCCACGTAGCGGTCAGTGTCCAGCTGTTCCCAGCCGAGTTGCCGGGCCAGGACAAGGCCGAGGGTGGATTTACCTGCTCCGGCCATGCCCACGAGAGTGATGCACGGCAGTGAAATCGGGTCCGGGTCAACATGAGTAAAGGGCATGGCTTATCCTTCAACGAGATAGACACGGTCTTCGTCATCGCGTTCAGCCACGAGAACATTGACATGCTGCTTGCCGGAAGTATTCACCTTCTTGCCCACATAATCGGCCTGAATGGGAAGTTCTCGGTTGCCTCTGTCCACGAGAACAAGGAGCTCCACCCGTTTCGGGCGTCCGTAGTCGAGAATGGCTTCAAGGGCGGCACGAATGGTTCGCCCGGAATAGAGAACATCATCGACCAAAACGATGGAAGCCCCTTCAATGTCGAAACCGATTTCCGAGCAGTTGATGATGGGGGAGAGGGACAGATTGGTTGTCCAGTCGTCACGGTAGAGATTGATATCAAGCTTGCCCAGCGGAATTTTTTTGCGGAGTCTCTCATCCAGCAACCGTTTGAGGCGTTCGGCCAAGTCGGCACCTCGGCGTTGTATGCCGAGAATGGCAAGTCGTTTGTTGTCCCCCCTGCGCTCAATGATTTCCACAGCCAATCGTTCCAGGGTTCGGCTCATTTCCTTATCGTTTAAAATGGTGCCGCAATCTTTCATATCTCTTGTCTCTTTTAGGCTAAATGGCGATTTTACAACATTTGAAATTATCCCATGAACCCTGGTGGGTCAACTTTCAGGAAAGGAAACTGCCATTTTCGATTTGACAAACAGTACTATTGGTCTTACGTCTTCAATTCCCGACCATTTATAGGAGGCAATGTAATGTTTGAGGTTACCGAAGCTGCACAGAAACAGCTCGAAGGCTATTTTCAGGATAAAGAGCCTTCCCCTGTCCGCGTATATCTCGCGGCCGGTGGTTGAGCAGGCCCTCGCCTGACCCTGGCTCTGGATGAGCCTAACGATAAAGACGAAGTGTTTGAGGATGGAGGATTCACCTTCCTTATTGACAAAGAACTTCTTGGACAGACTGGCAAGGTAAAGATCGACATGACCTATTACGGGTTTGTTGTCGAATCCGAAAAACCTGTCGGTGGCGGCGGTGGATGCTCTTCCGGTGGTTGCGGGAGCAACAGCGGAGGTTGCAGCACAAGTGGCTGCGCATGCTAGGGCAGATCAATCCAGTCATCTTTTAGGGCGGTGTCTCTATTGAGGCATCGCCTTTTTTTGGGCTTTTATACCGTCCATCGATAAGCCCCTCAGGCTTTGACGGGGTGTGGCGTACGGTGATACGCGGCACGGGTGGCATGGAATTATTTTATCAGGGCTATTGTCTTTCGAGAATGGATACAGTATACATTTTCACCATTTCATACCACAGGAGTCGTGTATGATTAAAGTGACGGAATCTGCCAGACAGGGCTTGGCCGATTTTTTTGTGGGCAGGGAAGTGAAACCCATCCGAATCCATCTTGCCAACGGTACGACAAAAAATCGGCAGTTGTTGTTGGCCCTGGATGAGGAATGTGCCGGTGACAAGGCCGTTTCCTGTGATGATTTCGTTTTTATCATCAATCGGCGTTTGCTGGAATGTACTGGCGATCTTTGTATTGATAAAACCGCTGTCGGTTTTTCCATTGATTCCGAGAAGCCCATTGTTGACGACTGCGGCCTGTACCCTAAAGGCGGCTCACGAAGTTGTGGCGGTTAGCCGGACATATTGGTTTCGCCCACCCGGAAGAAGTCGATAAAGGGAGCTATGGGAGCGGGATTCAGGAAAGTGGTTGGCCTTTCATCATAATTAGGGGAAGGGACGGGCGATCCACCGCAAGAGGTGGATCGCCCGTTGCCTGAAGCGTCTTCGGGAGGGTGAGGAAATCCTCCTTGAATGTAACGCTCCAGGCGATTACAGGGAACGAAGATAAAGGCTTTTGCGTCGCGCCTTGTGAAACTGTTGCCATCGGTCAATCCTAGTTTGACCGCAGACACGTTCTACGGCCAAGCCGGGTTCTTCGGTCAGCGTCCGGTATACGGACTGCCCTCCGAGCGTCGAGATGGCGTTCTTTTCACCTCCGGGTACAGCTCCGCCATAGGTCGCCGATCACCGAAAGCTGGAGCGTCAGGTTCCAGGACACCGTCATACAGGGCTTGTTTGCCGATAGCGGCAACTCCTTTTCTTTTCCGCGCGAGTTTTTTGTTCCCTAGTTCACATTCTTGCGAATGTAAGCCGGGACATCGTGATTTTCTTCATCATCGGTATCGAAGATAAAATCTTCTTCACCGGGACCGGCTCCACTGCCCGTCAATCGTTGACTCAGGGGCGGCTGGGGCAGGTCGGTAGTATTGAGTTCTCCGCCCGCCTTGCGCAGATAGGCCGGGATATTGCGATCCTGGTTGCGTAATTGCTGCTGTACAGGACGCATGGTCTGCACCCTTTCCCGAGCTTGAGTGACGCCGTGTGGTCGGCCAAGCAGCATTTGCTTTTGCATATCTGCCTTGCTCAGAACCGGCTCAGGTTCTTCCATGGCATCTTTGATGCCAGTGGCAATGACCGTAATTCGCATTTCGTCACCGGCGTCGGGGTCAAAGACAGTTCCAAAGAATATTTCGGCATCGTCATGCGCTTCATTATAAATGATATCGGCAGCTTCAGACACTTCGTCAATGAGCATGTCCGGGCCGCAGGTGATGTTGATGAGAACGCCTTTGGCCCCCTCAATGGAAACATCTTCCAGAAGCGGGGAAGTGATTGCCTTCATGGCGGCTTCCTTGGCACGGCTTTCGCCGGACGCTATGCCAGTTCCCATAAGAGCCATACCGGAAGAGGACATGGCTGCTTTGACGTCGGCGAAGTCGAGATTGATCAGGCCGTGCACGGTGATCAGGTCGGCAATCCCCTTGACCGCATAGTACAGTACTTCATCGGCCTTTTTGAGCATGTCGGAGAAGGCGGCTTTTTTTGCCGCCAACTGGAGCAGGCGATCATTGGGGATGGTAATGATGGAGTCCACCACTTCGGCCAGAGCCTTGGTTCCTTCGTCGGCCTGTTGGAGGCGACGTTTGCCCTCAAAATAGAAGGGCTTGGTGACGACGCCAACGGTCAGCGCACCCAACTCCTTGGCAACTTCAGCTACTACCGGAGCGGAACCGGTGCCGGTGCCGCCGCCCATTCCGGCGGTGATAAAGACCATATCCGACCCTTGAAGGGATTCGCGGATGTGGTCCACGGATTCCAGTGCGGCATTGCGTCCTATCTCAGGGTTGGCTCCTGCTCCGAGTCCCTTGGTCAACTTCTCGCCAATTTGAATTTTGTGTTCGGCCAACGACTTGTGAATGTCCTGATGGTCGGTATTGGCTACAATGAATTTGACGCCTTTGAGGGCTGATTGGATCATGTTGTTGACCGCGTTGCCCCCGCCTCCGCCACAACCGACGACTTTGATCTTTGCGTTACTGTCGTGCTCAATCTCAAAATATTCCATTGTTTCCTCCTGATACAACGTTCCCTGTTTAACGTTTCTTGTTCCTCTGTTGCCTCATTTCTTAGGCAATATCCGTGAACCACTTTTTCATGCGTGACAAAATGCGGTCAAAGCCGGAATCGTCACGAATCTTGAAGGGGCGCACGTGTCGCATGCCTTCTTCCTCTGCTCCATGGAGCAATAAACCGACAGCCGTGGCATATTTGGGCGACATGACTTCCTCTGTCAGGCCACTGATATCCTGCCCCGGCACACCGACCCGAACCGGGAGATCGAAAATCTGGTCGGCCAGTTCCTCTATGCCGTCGATCATGCTGGTGCCTCCGGTAAGGACGACACCTGCTGCGATCATATTTTTGAAACCGGACTTAATGAGTTCCTGATCCACGAGAGCGAGGATTTCCTCACAACGCGGTTCACAAATCTCGGCCAGCACCTGTTTGGTCATTTTACGGGACTGGCGTCCACCGACACTCGGCACTTCAATGACTTCATCCGAGGTCACGAGGTTGGCCATGGCGCAACCGTAATTCATTTTGATTTTTTCCGCGCTTGTCATGGGCGTTCGTAGCCCATAGGCAATGTCGTTGGTCAGATTATGTCCACCCAAAGCCAGTACGGATGTGTGCTTGATGGACTCCTTGGCGAAAATCGCCATATCCGTGGTCCCGCCGCCGATATCCACCAACGCTACGCCGATTTCACGTTCTTCAGGTGAGAGTACAGCCTTGCTGGAGGCGAGGGATTCCAGGACAATGTTGGAAACATCAAGACCTGAACGGTTGCAGGCACGGATGATATTCTGGGCCGAGGTCACGGCTCCAGTGACGATGTGAACCTTTACTTCAAGGCGTACTCCAGCCATGCCGAGGGGGTCGACTATACCGCGCTGGTCATCCACAATGAACTCCTGCGGTAGCGTATGCAACACCTCACGGTCCATGGGAATGGCAATGGCTTTGGCGGCCTCAATAACCCGGTCCACATCGCGTTGGGTGACTTCGCCGCCCTTGACAGCGATAACGCCGTGGGAGTTGAATCCCTGAATATGACTTCCTGCTATACCTGCGTATACGGTGCGGATATCGCAACCTGCCATAAGCTCCGCATCTTCAAGGGATTTTTTGATGCAGCGCACGGTCTTTTCGATGTTGACGACCACGCCGCGCCGCAGTCCTGTTGATGGGGCTGTGCCAATGCCGATGATGTCGATGCCATTCTCACTGACTTCACCGACCACGGTGCAAATTTTTGTCGTTCCCACGTCGAGACCGACGATAAGATCATTCCTGGCCATACCTGTTTCTCCTGGTTATTCCCTGTAATATCCTTGAACAACTAACTTTTTGTCGGTCGTTTTTTTACCCACACCTTGTCGCCGCTTGCGGCGATGATGGCGACATTTTTGAATTCATCACGACGCATCATGTCGCTCCATGCGATCTTGAGCCGTTCCAGTTGCAACTCCCATTGGTCGGTGGAAAGACGGACGGTCAATCCTTTTCCGTTGTCGTGACCATCCAGGTAAATTTCCATTTCATGACTGCTTGTCAGCTTGATCCACGCGGTTTGGGCCTGGGTGAACGGCGTCTGCTTTTCGTTTATTTTTTTCAAAAGACCGGTGAGCGTCTTTGCCCCATTGTCAATGCCGTCTGCTATGGAGAGAACTGGCAGAGAGGCTGTTTCGCCGGGGTGCATGGGCGCAATGATCTTGCCGTGCGCATCGGCGAAATAGAGTCCGTTCCCCTGTCGAATCCAGAAGGCAGGTACTTTTTCCGTGACGGTGATGCGCAGTGTGCAGGGAAAGTCGCGCCGTACCGTCACGGACTCGACCCATGGGTTGTTGGAAAGGCGGGATTCCACTTCGCCCACGTTCATTGCCATGCAGTTGAGGCCAAGGGCCACGTCGCCGATCTTGAGAATGTCGCCGTAGGAGAGGCGACTATTCCCCTTCACATGAATTTCCTTGAGGTCGAAATAGGCTGTGGAGGTGATAAATCGATAACCGTACAGGAGTCCGACGCCCAGCACGGCGACCAGGGAGAGACTCAACAGCATCATGATGGTGCGGACCACCATCTGTCCGGCATTGGTCAGTTTGCGGCCCGAATGTCTTTTGGGTTTACGCAGTTTGTTGCCACGTTTGCCACTTTTTAATCTGAGGCGGCTTTGTTGGCCCATGGTCAGCGTACTCATAGTATAATCACCTCCATTTCCAGAGTGCTGTCAAATTGCTCTTTGACCGCAACCTTGCCCTTTTCAATCAACGCCATGGCTTCGGTAGAGGAGCCCTTGCCATGATTGACAAGAAAATTGGCGTGAATGTCGGAAAACCCCATTTCACCCACTGTTGCCCCCTTCATTCCAGCCTGTTCCAGAAGCTGTCCGGCAGACTGGCCGTCCGGATTCTTGAAGACACATCCCGCAGACCGGGCCGTAACCGGCTGTGTGGCTCGCTTTTGGGCGTATGTCTCCTTCACACGGGTTTGTACTGCTGTGGGTGTGGATTTCGTCAAAGTCAATTCCACCTCCCAGACAAGGGGGCTGGCGGAGAGGAGCGGGCAGGAAAAGTGGCGATAGGCAAATTCGCATTGATCGGCTTTGAGCCATTGCAGACCGGTTTGGGGCGTCCAGAGATGGATACGGGCAAGCACGTCTTTTATTTCCGTGCCGTACGATCCCGCGTTCATGGCGACGCAACCTCCCAGAGAGCCGGGGATGCCAGCCAGTCCTTCAAGGCCGGAAAGTCCCTTTTTTTGCGCCCAGGCGAGGAGGGCGGGAAGACGCTGTGAAGCCGGGCAACGGACAGTCACCGTGTTGCCGTGTTCGCTGACGTGTTCAGGAGTGGTAGGGTTGTCCACATGGATAAGGACCATCTCAAGGTGGGCGTCCGGAGCGAGAATGTTACTGCCTTCACCGATGACAAACGGACGCAGTGGGTGGGTCGTGAGAAACTCGCAGAGCTCATCCAGGTCCGACGCCGTGCGCACCACCGCCTTGACTTCGGCGGTTCCGCCAAGTCTGAGCGTTGTGTGTTGCGCCAGTGACGGCTTGTTGATGAGTTCGATACCCATTTTCTATCCCTTTTCGGTCTCGGTTTTGTTTTCAGATTGATTCAGCCAGTATTCACCGATTTGACAAATGGAGCCGGCCCCTTGCGTTATGAAAAGGTCGCCGGGTTTCAACGTTTCCTTGAGAGCGTTTTCAAGGGAATCAAAGTCCGGGTAAAATTGGACGTTTGTTTCGGACACCTGCTTGATGCCCTGAGCCAGTGACATGCCCGACACACCGGGAATCGGGGATTCACTGGCCGGGTAGATTTCCGTGAGTAGCAACAGGTCTGCATCGGTGAAAACCTTGCAAAATTCGCCAAATAACGCTTGTGTGCGGGTAAACCGATGGGGCTGGAAAGCCACCACAAGGCGGCGGTCCGGGTAGCATGCTTTGGCTGTCTGGAGGTTGGCAAAGATTTCGGCTGGATGATGGCCGTAGTCGTCCACCACGATAACGCCCTTGTTCTCGCCTTTTCGCTCAAAGCGGCGTCCCACGCCACCGAAGTTGGCAAGGCCGTTGATGATGTCTTTTTTTTCCAGTCCGGCTTCCAGTGCCACACCGATGCAGGCCAGCGCATTGAGCACATTGTGGATGCCGGGTTGGGCAACGGTCACCTCTCCCCACTCCTCGCCGTCATAAAAGACTTTGAATATGGACCGGAGGTGGGTGGAAATGATCTCACCGCGCAGCTTGTTGTGTTTCTGCAGGCCGTAGGTCAGGCAAGGACGCTTGATGGCGGGCAGGAGCCGTTTGACCCCTTCGTCGTCGCCGCAAACGACATTCATGCCGTAGAAGGGGATGGAGTTCATGAACTGGGCAAAGGACTTGTCGATGGCCTCCTGATCTTTGTAAAAATCCAGATGATCCTTGTCCACGTTGGTCACCACGGTGATAATCGGGGAGAGAAGCAAAAAGGAACCGTCGGATTCATCGGCTTCGGCAATGAGATGGTCGCCGTCACCCAGACGTGCGTTGGAACCGTACATGGAGAGCTTGCCGCCGATGATGACGGTGGGGTCAAGGTCCGCTTCCGTGAAGATTGTCGCCAGCAGGGAAGTGGTGGTTGTTTTGCCGTGGGTTCCGGCAATGGCCACGCCGGTCCGAAGGCGCATGAGTTCGGCCAGCATTTCGGCACGGGGTATGATGGGGATACCCTGTTCACGGGCCTCCACCAGTTCCGGGTTGTCGTCAGGGATAGCCGTGGATTTGATGAGGACGTCGGCGTTGCCGATATTCTCGGCTCCATGACCGATGAAGACGTTGGCACCGAGCTGCTCGAGGCGGCGGACCGGTGCTGATGCGCTTATATCCGAACCAGTGACGGCAAATCCCATGTTGATAAGGACTTCCGCAATGCCACTCATGCCAGAACCGCCGATGCCGACCATGTGGATGTTGTGCACACGCGCACGCATGGCCGGGCACGCTTCGCCGCCGATGGTCAGATATGGTCCCTGTGCTGTCATATTCTTCTCCCTGCCTATGCCACCAGAGCTTCAAGCCCTGTCACGATATGTGCGGCCGCCCTTCGCTTGGCAAAAGTGCGCGCCGCTGATTCCATGGCGCAAAGTTGCTCGCCTTTTTTCAGTAGCTTCAGTACCGCGTTGCCCAACGCTGTCCCTCCCATTTCGTTTTGCGGGAGGAGCAGGGCTGCACCGTTGTCCGACATGCTTTTGGCGTTCATGGTTTGATGGTCATGGGTGGCTTGGGGAAAAGGCACAAAGATGGCCGGAACCCCTGCCGCCGCTATTTCAAAGACTGTTGATGCGCCGGACCGGCAAATGGCGATGTCTGCCCGTGCGTATTCCGTAGCCATATCATCAATAAAGCCATATACCTGTATAGGGTCGGCCCCAGCCGATTCGTAGGCGGCGCGGACCCTGTCCTCATCGGCTTTCCCGGCCTGATGGATGAGCATGACACCTGCCTCCATGAGTTGCGGCAAGGCTTCGATCACTGCGTCATTGATGGGCCGTGCGCCCTGACTGCCGCCGAGGATAAGAACTCGCTTGCCCACAATGCGGTTTTTCCGCAACATGGCGGCGTCTATGATCTCCTTGCGCACCGGGTTGCCGGTGAACATGGTCTTGTGTCTGGGGAATACGTTTTGGTCATCCCGGAAACTCAAGAAAATCCGTTTGACAAGTCGGCCCAACACGCGATTGGTTATGCCGGGAACCGAGTTCTGTTCGTGTATGGCCGTGGGAATACCTGCCAGCACCGCAGCCAGAACCGGGCAAAATCCAGCGTATCCGCCAAACCCGATAACCACCTCAGGGCAAAACGATGTCACCTTGGCCATGGCTTTGGGAATGGCGGAACCAAGCCGGCAAACACCGTCCAACATTCCTTTGGCTCCCCGACCGACAATCCCTTTGGCCGGCAGTTCATGAAACGCGATACGGTGTTTGCGTGCCAACTCTCGTTCAGGGCCGGAGCCTCCCATGAAGAGGAGTTCGGTGTCGGGATTGCGTCGGCGCAATTCCTCAGCAACGGCCAAGGCCGGAAAAACATGGCCCCCCGTACCGCCGGTAGCAAGTATGACACGCTGTAAAATCATGCTTTGGCCGTCCTTGACAGGTTGAGCAGGATTCCTGCGCAGATGAAGGATGCAACCAGACTGGAGCCGCCGTAGCTGACGAACGGCATGGCTACGCCCTTGGGAGGGACGGTTCCGAGGACCACAGCCAGATTGAGTATCATTCCGAGTGCCAGAATGCAGGTGATGCCGAAAGCGGTGAAACGATCTTGCAATTCTTCCTGATTGAAAGAGACGCGAAAGGCTCGCCACAGGAAGAAACCGATGGCTGTGAAGATCAGTGACATGCCGAAAAATCCCAGTTCTTCACCTGCCACGGCCATGATGAAGTCGTTATGTGCTTCAGGCAGGAAAAAGAGTTTTTGTTTCCCGGCCCCCAGGCCGGTTCCCCACAAACGACCAGAGCCGAAAGCGTACAGGGATTGAACCAACTGATAGCCTTCGTTTTGGGCTGAAGCAAAGGGGTCGAGAAATGCGGTCCATCGTTTGAGCCGATAGGGAGAGGAAGAAATGAGCAACCAGCCAGCCCCGGAACCGAAGATGAAGGACAGAAAAAGATAGCTGAACCGGGTGCCGCCCACCATGGACATAAAGAAAAGCAGGCCTGCCAGGATCACGGCACCGCCGAAATCGGGCTGGAGGAGCAGGAGGCCACACAGGAATCCGGTCACGACAAAGGGGGGCAGAAAGCCCACGGAAAAGGTTTTTACCAGTGCTTGTTTTTGAGCGAAAAAGTAAGCGAGATAGAGTACCAAAGCAATTTTGGCAAATTCCAGCGGCTGAACATTGGCTGGGCCGAAGTCGATCCAGCGACTTGCACCCTTGACGTTGACGCCCAGCGGTGTGAGGCACAGGGCCAGCAGAATACCGGCAAGAGCAATCCAGAAGTAGGTCAGGCCATAAAGAACCCGGCGTGGCATCTGTATGCAGGCAAACATGCTGGCCAGGCCAACGCCAGTGTACATGAGTTGACGCTTGAAAAAGAAATATTTGTCCGCAAAGTCACGTTCAGCCGTGATCCCGCTGGAAGAGAGAACCATGATCAGACCGAATCCGCTCAGAACAAGCGTTGCGGTAAGTAGCCACGGATCCATTTTGCCTCTCCTGGCAGAGGCTTTTGGGCTGTTCAGTTTTTTGTTCATGCCAGCCCCTTCACTATTCGTTTGAAGTCGTCACCCCGTGCGCCGTAATTGGCATATTGATCAAAGCTGGCCGTTGCCGGAGACAGTAAAATAACCTCTCCTTCGGTGGCCGCTGCGGCTTGCCGTGTGAGTGCTTTTTCCAATGTTTCGTCCCATGTCACCGGGAGTACGGCACTGAGCGGGCCTTCAAAGATATCCCGGCTTCCACCGAACAGGCCCACACCAACAACGGCATTTTTGATCTCCTGCGCAAAGGCGTCCACATCGCCTCCTTTCCAGACGCCACCCATGAGCAGCCGTATCGGGCGGTCATAGGTCCGTACTGCGGCAATCACGGCATCAAGGGTCGTGGCCTTGGAATCGTTGACGTAGAGCACGCCCCGTTTTTCGGCCACGGGTTCGATCCGGTTGGCAAGCGGTGTAAAGCCCCTGACCGTTTCGGCTACCTGTTCTTTGGTAACGCCGAACCGCCGAACCGCCTGCCATGCGGCTTCCACGTTGGATCGGTTGTGCTCGCCCGGCAAGTTTGGGGCATCGAATCGGTCTGTGGCCCCGAACCATTCGATATGGCCGTTCGTGAATCTGCGTTTTTCAAGAAGGGGGCGCAGGGATTCATGGAGCAAAACCGTATCGTTACCGGTCATGCGGTTGAACAGCATGAGCTTGGCATCGAGATATTCCTCCATATCTTTGTGATAATCGAGATGGTTGGGCGCGAAATTGAGGAAAACACCGACATGGGGCTTGAGCAGGCGGCAGTTTTGCAGTTGGAAGCTGGAGACTTCCAGCACGATGATGTCCACCTGTTTCATGTCAAGAAGATACTCGCACAGGGGCGTACCGATGTTGCCGCCGGTAAAGAGGCTGTGTCCGGCCTGTGTCAGCATTTCGCTGACCAGTGTGGTGGTTGTCGTCTTGCCATTGGTACCTGTAATGGCCAGAACCGGTGTCTCAATAAACCACGAGGCAAATTCCAGCTCGGCGACGATCTTGCGAGTCGGTATGTCGGCCAGCGCATCAGCCATTTTGTGCACGGAGACGCCGGGAGAAAGAACAATGATTTCGGCGTCCGAGAAGTGGCGCTTTCGGTGTGGTCCGGTGATCAACTCCACCTTGCCCGCCAGTTCGCCCAACGTGTCAGCGGTCATGTCCTCATTACGATCCACAACGCGAACGTGAGCTCCCAGCACTGTCAACAGACGGGCGGCCGCGAGGCCTGACTTGCCGGCACCGACGACGACGCCCACCTTGTCGGCGAGGACGTTTTGCTCAATAAAGTTGCGGACGATACGATTCACGGGATTACCTCAGTTTTAGTGTGGACAAGGCCATAAGCGTCATGAGTATGGAGAGAATCCAGAACCGGACAATGATCTTGGATTCGGGAACGCCCTTGAGTTCAAAGTGGTGATGGAGTGGTGCCATCATGAAAATACGTTTGCCGCCGGTGAGTTTGAAGTAGCCGACTTGCAGGATGACCGAGAGGGTCTCGAATACGAACACGCCGCCTACAATGGCAAGGAGCAGTTCCTGTTTGGCGAGTACGGCCACAAAGCCCAGGGCTCCACCCATGGACAGGGAACCGACATCCCCCATGAAGACCTGCGCCGGGTGAGCATTGAACCAGAGAAAACCGAGTCCTGCGCCGACCATGGCACCGCAAAATATTGTGACTTCGCCAATACCCTCCACGTTGGGAAGTGCGAGGTATTGGGCTATCTTGGCGTGACCGGAAACGTAGATGAAGATGGCGAAGCATGCCATGGCAACCACCATGGGGCCGATGGCAAGACCATCGAGTCCATCGGTCAGATTGACCGCATTGGAGGCTCCGACCATGACGATCATGGCAAAGGGCAGGTAGGTCCAGCCGAGGTCTGGAGTGAAATTCTTGAAAAACGGCACAGCCAATTCCGTGGAATAGGCCGGTTGCTCGATGAGCATATACAGCACGGCTCCGGCCACAAGGCATTGGGAAAGAAACTTGGCCCTGGCCGACAGTCCCTTATTCTGCTTTTTGACCACTTTGATATAGTCGTCGGCAAAGCCTACAGCACCGAATCCGATAAAGACGAGCAGGGTCAGCCAGAGGTAGACATTGGTCAGATCACCCCAAAGCAGGGTGGAGACCATGACCGAAAACAAAATCATGAGGCCACCCATGGTTGGGGTTCCCTGTTTGGCTTGATGTTGCGGCCCGTCTTTTTTGATAGGTTGACCGCATTTGATTCGTTGGAGCCAACGGATCATGGCTGGACCGAGGAGAATCGAAATGATGAGAGCGGTCAGAAGAGCCCATACTGAACGGAACGTGATGTAGCGAAAGACATTGAGTACGCTGATTTCCGTGGCAAGCGGTACAAGAATGTTATAAATCATCTGCTACCTTCCTGTTCCCGCGTTGTTGCCAAGCTCTTTGCAGAGTGCATCGGCAAATTCTTCCATTTTGAGCGAACGGGAGCCCTTGACCAGGACCACGGCTTCGGTCAAGCACAGGTCACGCCACTGCCTGATAAACTCATCCGAATTGTCGATGCGGACAACGTGGCTCTCTCCCAGACCGCGTATGACATCCCTGTGGTGGTCTCCTTTGTAAAAAATGGCCGTCGGTGCGACACCCTTGAGGTGTTTGCCCAGTTCTTCGTGCCGCTGTTTGGCTTCGACACCCAATTCACGCATATCGCCGAGCACCACGACCAACGGACGCCCGTTTGTCATGGCTGCGGCCGCCTCAATGGACCGGGACATGGAAAGCGGATTGGCATTGTATGAGTCGTCAATGATCACGACTTTCCCGGCTGTCTTGCAGCAAAATCGCTGGCTGTCAGCTTCGATGGCTTGCACTCCCTTGATGACGGCTTCCCGGCCCATGCCCAGTTGGGCGGCAACAGCGGCAACGCAGGCAAGGTTTTCCGCGTAATGTTCTCCGCAAAAGGGCGCACTGAACTCGCCGTCACCTTCGGGAGTCTGAAGGCGGAAGTGCCCCCACCCCTCTTTGGGAGTGCCCCCAAGAAATGAAGCGGTAAAGTCCGTTTCCCGATTTTGGGTTGAAAATCCAACAGGGTCGTTCACAATCGTGCGGGCCGTATCCCACAGTAACGGGTAATCCCGGCTGATCACGGCGATGCCCGTTGGGCGCAAGTGCTTGAGTAGAGTGGTCTTTGCTACGGCCACACCTGCTTCGTCATGCAAGCCTTCCAGATGACCAGCTCCGATATTGGTGATGACCGCAATGTCTGGACCGGCTACGGGGGCAAGCTCTTCCATGTCGCCACGGGTCGAGATTCCCAGTTCCATGATCCACAGATCATGCGTACTGTCGGCCTTGAGCATGGACATGGGCAGGCCGATCTGATTGTTGAAATTACGGTAATTCCTGGCGACAGAGAACTTTTGTGACAGCACGGCAAAGAGCATTTCCTTGACCGTGGTCTTGCCCGCCGTGCCAGTGACGGCTATGAGCCTTGCTTTGCACATGTCCCGCCAGCAGGCTGCGATGCGTCCCAGTGCTTTTGTGGTGTCACGGACCATGATCGCAGGAGCGTCCACACGGACAAGGCGTGAGCAAATTACGGCCACGGCACCGTTTTTTACGGCCTGGGCGGCAAATTCGTGTCCGTCGAATCTCTCGCCGTCAAGGCAGACGAAAAGGTCTCCCCCGGCCACGGTGCGACTATCGGTCTGTACCGAGTTGACGGCGATTGTTTCGTAGCCCTCTTCGGCCACGCCGCTCAAGCAGCGTTGGACATCAGCCAGCGTCAGATTCACGAGTACACTTCCTCTATAACTTCTGCGGTTACTTTCGTGTCAAGAAACGGAAGCATCTCACCCTTGATTTTCTGTTTTGGCTCATGCCCGCGGCCCGCAATGAGCAGGACATCTCCCGGCTGCATTTCCCGCACGGCCAACTCTATGGCTGTCCGGCGATCTGGGTGTTCAATGATCTGTTTCACGCCACTGAGGCCGGGACGCACATCGTCCATGATATGGATCGGCTCTTCCGAGCGAGGATTGTCCGAGGTCAGGATCGCCACGTCAGCATACCGGGCTACCGCCTGACCCATGAGCGGACGTTTTGTCCTGTCGCGATCCCCGCCGCAGCCGAACAGGGTGATGAGGCGTTTGAAATTCAGAGCCTTGAGGGTCTGCTGGACATTTTCCAGTGCATCCGGGGTGTGGGCAAAGTCCACGAACACATCCAGACCGTGGTCGTTCATCACGCGTTCCAGACGGCCCGGTACACCGGGAAAGTCCTCCAGAGCACGCATCTCTTTCCACCCCAATCCGAGTTGGAGGCAGACGGCTTGGGCGGCCAGGATGTTCATGGCGTTAAACGCACCGATAAGTGGGGATTTTACGGTCCAGGTCTTCCCTTTATACGTTGATTCCAATTCAATGCCTTGTCCGTTTATGGAGACAATGCGCCCCTGTAGCATCGGGCGTTCACCCACTTCCTGTTGAATGACGGATGTGTCACCGATGCCATAGCCTATGGAATCGGGATTTTCTTTCAGGAGTATGCGGCCATAGGGGTCGTTGTAGTTGATGACCTGCGCCTTTTTGTCGGCGAGGTAGTCGGTGAAGAGTTTGCTCTTGGCCCGGAAATAGGTCTCCATATCACCGTGGTAGTCGAGATGGTCCTGCGTCAGATTGGTGAAGACGCCTGCGGTGAAATCAAGGCCCGCCACACGGAATTGTTCAAGGGCGTGGGAGGATGTTTCCATGAGTGCCACATCCACATCGGCCTTTTTCATATTGGCGATCAGTTCGTGGAGCATCCAGCAGTCGGGAGTGGTTAGGGATGCTTCGATCTCAAAGCCGGGCCAACGATAGTTTACTGTACCGATGACGCCGACTTTGAGGCCGACCGAAGCGAGGAGATGTTCTGTAATATAGCTGGTGGTGGTCTTACCGTTGGTGCCGGTAATGCCGACGACCTTGACATCCTGATCCGGTCGCTGGAAATGGGCGCGGGCCAGTTCACCGAGTGCTACCGCCGGATTGGCGTGATAGATGGCAACAGCCCTGTCTCCAATAATAGGAGCAACGCGATTGCGGGCGACTTCCGGCACGACAATATATTGGGCACCATTTTCCAGTGCGTTGGGGATATAGTCAATGCCCTGAACCGTTGTGCCGGGCAGGGCGACAAAGCAGTCGCCGTCTTGAACCTTGCGCGAATCGGTCCGCACAACCATGTCCTTGGGAGCCCTCTTGAGCAACTCGGAAAACTCCATGATGCCTACCTTTTTCTTAGGAGAGCCAGAGTATAAAAACATCATCCTTCCCCTCCGTATTCGTGTCTTTCGGCCATGGTTGCCCGGCTTTAGGCTGCTGGCCTTTGACTGTCATGCCCTGTCCTTTCAGCACAGGGACGATTCCTTTTTTTGCGAGCAATTCCAATGCGCGACGCATCGGCAATCCTTTGACGTTCGGGATTCTTTCAGTAATTTCCTGCACCTTGGGAGTGGGCGTGGACTCAATGAGTGGCTGCTCGACCAATTCTGCCACGGTAATGTCTTCGGCCATAACCGACTCCAGAGTTTCCGACAGCTTCCCGTGATATGCCAGCGTGCGAAGGGTGACTTCCCGGCAGACCGGAGCCGCGACCATTGATCCGTAATTGGCCTTTTGCGGTTCATCCACCATGGTGAGGACGAGCAATTCCGGGTCGTCGGCTGGAACCAATGCCACGAAGGAGGAAAGGTACTCCTTTCCGTAACCGCCCCTGGTCGCTTTTTGGGCCGTACCGGTTTTGCCCGCCATGGTTATGCCCTGAATACGGGCGTTGCGGCCGGTACCGTCCTTGTGGACCACATCTTTCATCATGGACAGGACTTTTTTTACAGTGTCCGGGCTGAAAATCCGTTTTGGGGTGTCCGGCTTTGGCTGTTCAGGTAACTGCACCAGATTGAGCTCCTTGGTCACTCCGCCGTTGGCGAGGCAAAGGTATGCATGCGCCATTTGCAAAGCGGTTGCGCCGATTCCCTGCCCGAAACTGATGGCCGCGAGGTCTACGCTGGTCCATTTATTTGGCGGCATTATGATTCCTGCGGATTCGCCTGGCAGTCCGATATCTGTTTTTTGTCCGAAGCCGAGTTGGGACAGGTAGGAATGATACACGCCAGCACCGAGATTCATGCCGATCTTTGCCATGCCGATGTTGGATGAGTAGCGCAGCACCTTGTGTGCCGGTAGCCATTTTTCGGGATGGGTGTCACGGATTGTTTTTCTGGCAACTTTCCAACGTCCGTTCTCGCAGTCGATGAGCGTATCCGGTTCAATGATCTTTTCTTCCAATGCTGCGGCAATGAGGAAGGGCTTCATGGTTGAACCCGGCTCGTACACATCGGTCAAGGCGCGCAGACGGCGCTGGGTAGCCTTGGATCTGGAAGCGGTATTGGGATTGAAAAACGGCTGATTTGCCATGGCCAGGATGTCGCCGGAATCCACATCGACCACCAACACGATCCCGGCCCGGGCCTCATACTTGGCTATGGATTTGGCCAGAGCCTGTTCCGCTGCATGCTGGATGTGCGTGTCAATGGTCAATCGTACATCCAGACCGTTGATATTCATTTCCCTTCCCATTGCATCCAGATACAGGCGTGCCCCCTTGGCATCCTGCTGGACCACAAATTTTGCCTTTCCGGGCTTCATGCGTTCGTTATAGATACATTCGATTCCTTCCAGCCCCTGCCCGTCAATGTTGACGAAACCGATGGTCTGACCTGCGAGATGCCCATTGGGATAGATGCGGGAAAATCCACTGCGAAGACCGACGCCCTTGAGGTTTGCCCTGGCGATAGCCGAGGATTCCCGGTCCGTAACCTGCCGTTTGATCCAGACAAACCCTTTTTTAAGCTTGAGACGCTTGTATACTTTGGACCGTGAGATATTCAGTGCTTGCGACAGATGGTCGGCGACCACGTCGATATTTTCGACTTCAAAGGGATTCGCATAGACGGACTTTGCCTCCACACTGGTGGCGAGCATCTGTCCGTTACGGTCAAAGATGCGGCCCCGTTCACCGTATTCAAATTCTGCGGCGTGGCTTTGCTTTGATGCCCGACTGAGCAGGGCGTCGCCTTCGTGGAGTTGCACCCAACCCGTCCGGAGCCAAAGACAGGTCAGCGCAAGCGCGAAGAGGACCATGATGATCCCTATTTTCACTTTGCTGTGATCTGTGCGCCCCGGGCTTTTTTTAGCCATTATACATCCCTATATCTCTTAAAGCACGTTAATTAGGCAAAGAGCCTGAATTACCGCGTATCGGTGATACGCCGTATCTGACCTGGTGCAGCCACACCGAGTTGGAGTTTCTCGGCGAGCTTTTTGAGTTGGTATGGTGAAATGAGGTTGTTTCTTTCAACCGTCAGTTTCACTGCCAAGTGCTCTTTTTGGTCCAGGCTTTTTTCCATCTTGCGCAAATCGTATGCGAGATCCATGCGCTCAATGTTCAACCAGACTGCTCCCATCCCGAGGGTGAGTGCCACACCCAAAAGGGTGAGGGTCATCCAAAGGAGTGTCTTGTCGGTCTTGCTCATATTGTCTCTCCGTTTTGGGGGAGCCGTTCCGCCACGCGTAGCTTTGCGCTACGACTGCGGGAGTTCACCCTCACCTCTTCCTCTGTCGGGCGTTGCGGCTTCTTCGTCAGAAGAGTCATTTCGGGAACACCGCCACAGGTGCAGTGGAGTTGATGCGGGGGGCATGTGCACCCCTTGGCAGCGTCCCGAAATGAATGTTTCACGGCCCTATCTTCCAGAGAGTGAAACGAAATGATGGCCACTCGCCCGCCGGGCTTGAGTCGTCCGACTATGGTTTTAAGGTAGTGTTCAAGTTCTTCCAATTCCCTGTTGACCGCTATTCGCAGCCCTTGAAATGTTCGGGTGGCAGGATGGTTGCGCGCCGTATGCCGCATCTTGGGCGGGTAGGCGAGCCGAACTATTTCTGCCAGTTGAAGCGTTCTTGTGATCACTTCTTTGTCCCGTGCCTTTAGTATTGCAGACGCGATTTTTCCGGCCAGCGGGTCTTCCCCGTAGACCCGGATGATCCGCGCCAAATCCCCGTGTTTGAGCGTATTGACCAAATCGGCGGCCGAGTCTCCGACCTCCGGGTTCATACGCATGTCAAGCGGCCCGTCGTGGATGAAGCTGAATCCTCTCTCAGCCGCATCAAGTTGCATGGACGAAACACCGAGGTCGAGGATCGCGCCGTCCAGGTCGTCCCAGCCGAGTTCGTCGAGCGCCTCCTCAAACCGGGAAAAAGGCAGATGGAACAGATGGGTGCGATCACCGTATTCCTCAATACGTTGCCGCGCTAGTTCCAAAGCCGCCTGATCGCGGTCAAGTCCGCATAGTTCCGCCTTGCCGCCTGTTTCCCGCATTAGAGCCAGACTGTGTCCGCCCATGCCGAGGGTGCCGTCCATGTAACGGCCTCCCGGACGAGGTCGGAGCCACTTGATCACCTCATGTAAAAGAACCGTGGTATGGATACTTGCCGGGTCCGTCATGCGTTCCCCTAAAAAGGCAATTCCACGCCATGCGCCTCGTAGTCTTCCGAGGCATCCACTTCCTGCTTGAAGGTTTCAATGAATATTTCCTTGGGCCAGATTTCAAACCGAGCTCCCAGTCCGAGAACCGTCACATCTTCACCGAGGCTGGTGCTGGTTCGGAGCGGCGAGGGAATGGCAATACGTCCCTGCTTGCTCACCGGCACCTCAGCATAGTGCGAATAGAAACTGTTGATCTGGTGCAGAGCCTTGGGGCCGGGATTTTTGATTTTCTTGAGTTCCTGGACTGCCACGTTCCACTGGTCGGGAGTGATCCCGATGATCTTTCCCTTCTGCAAGGTCAACACTATCCTGCCCTCCGGTACCTCCGCGAGAATTTGATCCCGGAAAGCAGGCGGCAGGACGAGACGGCCTTTCTCGTCAAGGGTTCGGTGTACATGGCTGTAAATTTCCATTTTGAATCTCGACTGTGTCCTCTTTTTCCACAAAATGGTCGAATAATGTCCATTTGTGTCACTACTATCCACTCGTTTGATCAATATTTGAGAAAATGTCAACCAGTTCAGTGCAAATAGATGGTAAATACTGCGGAGGGTTATTGCTTTTTTGCGCTTGTGGGCCTAAACTCGCGTCAAAGTAGAGAGCCAAATATTTTAAAAAATGCTATGATTACAGTATGTAAATAGAATAATTGTTGGCGTGGCTGGAATTTTTGGTTAAATGAAAAAAATTTTCCTTATAAGGGGATTTTGTGGATAGGCACATAAAAATTATCGCAACATTGGGGCCGGGTGTGGGGAGCTATGAGGCGGTCAGGGAACTGGTCGAGTCCGGTGCCAAGATTTTCCGGCTGAACTTTTCACACGGTGGACGGAAATTTTTTGAAAAAATGGTCTCCATCATCCGGCGTCTGGAAGAAGAAACCGGATTGACGCTGACGGTTTTGCAGGATTTGTCCGGTCCGAAGATCCGCACTTGTGACGTGGGAATAGGTGCCATTGAGGTCAACAAGGGGGGCGAAGTCCTGCTCGGCACCCCAGAGAACTACAAGGAAAACGGTGAACCGTTTATCTGTCTTGATATCCCTGAGATGTTCGAGGGAGTGAAAGAGGGGGACGCTGTTGCCTTGGGTGATGGTGTGATTCGTTTCAAGGTCAGCAAGGTGGAAGCTCCCTGTCTGATCCGTCTTGAGGCGATTAATGCCGGTATTTGCCCGCCCCGTAAGGGTATCACTTTTCCGGGCATGGTCACGCCGCTGGCTCCACTGACCGACAAGGATAAGGCTGATCTCGCCATTGGTATGGAACTGGGAGTGGATGTGGTTGCCATGAGTTTTGTCCAGAAGGCGGAAGACATCGGCAATCTGCGTGCCGAAATGGCTCAATACGGCAGGCCGGTGCCCATCATAGCCAAGCTGGAGCGCACGGCTGCTTTGGATAATCTGGATGAAATCCTGGCCGAGGCCGACGGTATCATGGTCGCACGCGGTGATCTTGGGTTGGAGTTGGATTTGGCAGAATTGCCCGTTGCCCAAAAGCGCATCATCAAGGCATGCAACAAGCTTGGCAAGCCGGTGATTGTCGCTACCCAGATGTTGCTCTCCATGTGCAATTCGCCTATGGCGACCCGTGCCGAAACCACAGACGTTGCCAATGCCATTCTCGACGGTGCCGACTGCGTCATGCTTTCCGAGGAGACCGCCGTTGGACGGTATCCATTTGATGCCGTCCGGTTTATGCGGAAAATCGCTTATGAAATCGAGGCATATATGGTTGAATCCGGCACGGGAAATATTTCTGTCGACGGTGTTAAGGAACATCCCGCCACCTTTTTGGCCAATTCCGCCGCTGAATTGGCAGGAAAGACTGATGCCAAAGCCATTGTCTGCCATTCCACGTCCGGTGCCACGACGCGCATCCTTTCCTCCTGCCGTCCCCAGCAGTCGATTTATGCGTTGAGCACTGATCCCATTGTACGCCACTTCACAAATCTGTCATTGGGAGTTATTCCGGCAACGCCACTGGATGTCATTGATGACCATCAGGAGCGTGCCGAGGTTTTTGTTCGGCAGTCACCAGACTTTGCGGAAGGTGATATTGTCATTATTACCGCCGGGCAGCCTGAAAAGGGCAAGTCCGTAACCCAGACAAACGTGGTCAAACTTTACGAAAAGCTGAAGAAGAAAGCATGAGTCAGAAAAACCAGATTCCCGACAGGTTGAACGAAGAGTACTATCAGATAAGCCGCGAAATCCTGAGCAGCTTCAACAAATATCGTCCTCCGCTGAATATTTTCAGTTTCAAGGAAGAGGTTGCGCGTGTCATGCCATATTACAAAGTGGGTGGCAGACTTTCCAACGACCAGGTTGAAGAGTTGGCCGAAAAGACCGATCAGGGGCTTATTTTTGTCTCCCGCGATGATCATCCGGTGTATGTCAAGCATATCAGTTACCAGTTGGACCTGGTGCTTGTGGACAAGAATCTCAAGGAAAAGGAAATTGCCGATATTTTCACCCAGGCGTTGACCCGCCGTCTGGAAGAGTTTCTTGATCAGCCCGTTTCGGTCTTATTCGACAAGCTCTGGACGGATATGCTGGTTCTCACTGAATACCTCTATCAGGACATCCGCCGGGCCAAGGCTCTTGTCCGGCGTCTACACACCAAGCACACTCTGGCAAACCACAGTGTCAACTGCGGTTTTCTCGGCATTGCTCTTCTTGGCAAGATCAAGGAAAAAGGATTTCAGGATGCGGTCAAGCGCAAGACCTTTGACCGCATTGTCACCGGATTGTTTTTACATGACATAGGTATGACCAAGGTTCCGACTTTTATCCGGGAGAAAACCAAGCCATTGACGGGTGACGAGCGCGCCAAAATCAACGCCCACACCAATACTGGTTTCAGCATGCTGACCAAACTGGACCTGCGCTACCCAGAGGTAGAGCAGTGCGTTACGGAACACCAGGAACGGGTCAACGGTAGCGGCTATCCGCTCAAGACATCCAAGCAGGAGTTTGCCGGTCGTCTCTGTGCCGTGGTTGATTCTTTTTGTGCCATGATTTCTGATCGCCCCTATGCGGCGGCCATACCTTTTGTCAAAGCGTCCATCCAGCTTGCCAATGACCCCGCCTATGACCGTGAAATCACCAAGGCTCTGCAAATGTTGCTCATGATGGATTTGAAGATGAAACCGTAGCTACCGCTATTGCGCATCTGTTGCGTTGTTCCTGTCGCCAGTCTTCGCCGGAGGAACGCCTCCAGGCGGGACAGGGGCGTTGTTGTGTTTGCGGATGCTCCCCCGCACCCACGACACTCAAAACGGCAGGGGGGGGAGCGAGAAAAGATCACGATGATAGCCGGTGGGTAGCGGTTGTCGGCTCGGTGCAAAAAAAATCAGGATCGACAAGTCGTTCCTGTGCATGAGGGGGTACTCTTTTTCCATAACGATGTTGGGACTCGTGTTAGCAGTCCTTATGCACATCTTCCCATAAGTACGCTTGTGTTGCCGGCAGTGTGGACGGACGATCTTCGTCATTCGATTGCTGTTGCGGTGTATTCATGTCAGCTTCTTGAGCCTCAATTTTTTTGGCGAGCTTGCGTTTTCTTCTTTCTTTTTTTCTTGGCAAGTTCTTTTTGGCGTTTCGCGAAACGGTAATTCGGCTTTGCCACGAGATGCCTCCTGGTGGAGATTGGAAGAAAAATAAATACTGCCCCTCCCCCAAAAAGGAAGGGCAGTATTTGTGTCGTGGTAGTATACTTACCAACGGGGGCGTTCTACGCGGGGTCTTGCTTCGTTGACTTTGATGTTGCGGCCTCCGAGTTCCTTGCCGTCCAGTGCGTCAATTGCATCCTGCGCTGTGGCGTCATCGTTCATTTCCACGAAACCGAAGCCTCGGAGGCGACCGGTCTCACGGTCTTCAATGAGTTTGACGGAGGTGACTTCGCCGAATGCTTCAAATGCGTTACGGATATCTTCTTCTGTCGAGGTCCAGGCAATGTTGCCTACATATAAGTTTTTAGCCATGTTGAGTCTCCTAAAGTGAGTATTGTGCCGGTCATTATCGAAAATGCGTGTGGCGTTAGTTTGGGTTGCGATAGTTGATATATAAAAACGATCACTCTTTTCCGTCTTTCGGAAAAGAGCGAAACGAATCTATTATGCCCGGGGGCTTCTGTTTGACCTGCGCCGCCGATTGCGAGAAGGTTTTTGGTGTGTTTTGCTGTTCAGGGAAGGCTTTTCCCTGCCGAAGTTCTTTTTCTCCGCTATACAGGTCTCGGAGGATTGCTGTTCGACGGAGATTTCTATGACACGCTGTATCGCCCGCAGTTGGGCTGCGTCATCCCGTGTTACCAGACTAACGGCCTTGCCGGACCTGCCAGCTCTGCCGGTTCTTCCTATCCGGTGCGTGTACGTTTCTACAGTGTCCGGCATGTCATAGTTGATAACGTGCGTAATACGGTCACAATCAATGCCGCGTGAAGCAATATCCGTTGCCACCATAATCGAGAACTGACCGGTTTGAAAACCTCTCAGGGCTTTTTCCCGTTGCCCCTGGCTCATGTTGCCCTGGAGGAAGGTGGACTCGTGTCCATTTTTGGACAATCTGCGCGAAAGGTTTTTCGCTTTGTATTTGGTACGAGTGAAAATGAGCATGCTTTGATGGGAGGATTGTTTGATCAAATCCTCAAGGAGGGCGGCCTTCTCCTGGTTGTGTGTATTGTAAAATGTCTGCTTGATATTACTGCCTGGTGAGGCCGTATTGATCTTGATTGTTTTGGGATTGACGAGGATTTTGCCAGCAAAATTTCGAATACTGGTGGGCATGGTCGCCGAGAAAAGCAGATTTTGTCTCTGTCGTGGCAAAGTCGCCAGAATCTTTTTGATGTCAGGCATGAAGCCCATGTCGAGCATACGGTCAGCCTCATCGAGAACCAGAGTGTCGATAGCGTCGAGTGTCACTGCGTTTTGCGCCATAAGTCCGAGCAATCTTCCGGGACATGCCACGATCACCTGAGCCGATTTGATCGCTTTGATCTGCGGTGCCATGCCAATACCGCCGATGACTACAGTGCTCCGTATGTCGGTATTGCGCGAGAATGTGGTGAAGTTTTCGTTGATTTGTGATGCCAACTCTCTTGTCGGTGCAAGCACCAGAACTTTGGCGGAATTTTTGGGAGCACGGTTGTTTAAGAGGCGTTGCAAGATAGGTAATGCAAATGCGGCTGTTTTTCCGGTTCCCGTCTGAGCCAGGCCCATTACATCATGTCCTTTAAGGATCAGCGGAATTGTCTTGCTTTGGATTGGAGTTGGTGTTTTATAGCCACAGGCTTTGATACAGGCGTTGATACGCTTGTCAAAGGAAAAAGAAATAAAGGTCATAAAAGCCTTGGGTGAAAATAGAATGATACCGACTACGCGTGACAGCTGTCGAACCTGAAACAATCAGGTGATACTTGGTAGGCTCTGGATACGAAGAATAAATCTTTAGACCGACATGGATAGTACGTTGCCCGATTGGGGCTAAGAAGTAATCAGGCGTCCAGTCACGCTGAGAAGTCCCTTATTGATCATTTTTTAAGAGAAGTAAAGGTCTTTTATGCAGAAAGAGTATCGCATTTGGAAAGACTAATTGGTTTGGTGTGATTTTATCAGTTTTTACTGTCTCTTGTGTTTTGTGGACGCCTTGGCTGTCAGTGCCGAGACCATCAACTGTGGAGCGTTTTTGCTCCATGGTTGATGGATGGGGACAACCCATTGAAAAAATCTATCATTCTACCCGGTGTGCCAAGTGGTGTCCCAATGCGGTTGACTTGATTTGTCGAATAGACATTTTGATTTGAGCAATTTTTAATGTCGAGGAGGCCTTTTATAATTATGTTTTTCCTATGGAAATTGACTGATGTCACGGCATGCAGTGTTGCATTTTATGAGAGATTTTAAGATTTTGATTATTTGTTTGACATCTTGTTTGTGACGTGAGCATACGTTTGCCGAGAGAAAAAAATGGGTATCATATATGACCAATGAAGTTGCGGTCGATAGGCGGACACTCCAATCGGCAAAACCCATTCTGAAATGGGCAGGAGGAAAATCACAGATGCTGGACATTCTTGTCCCGCTTATTCCCCCTGTATACGGAAAATACATCGAACCGTTTATCGGTGGTGGAGCTTTGTTCTTCGCAACAACCCCGACCAATGCGGTGATCGCTGACTCCAATCCGGAACTGGTCAACATGTATAGCGTTGTTGCCAATCAGGTGGACGAGCTAATTTTGGCCCTGCGTCCATTTAAGAACGACAAGGATCTGTTTTATGAAATCCGTGCGCAGGATTGGCAGACCCTTACCCCCGTGCAGGCGGCCGCACGGACGATTTTTTTGAACCGCACATGTTTCAATGGCCTTTACCGAGTCAATAAGAAGGGTGGTTTTAACGTTCCCTTTGGCTCCTATGCAAATCCGACTATTTGCGATGAGGCCAACCTTCACCAGACTTCGTTGGCCCTGCGAGGGAAACCGATTATATGCGCAGACTACAAAGAAGTGTTGCGGGAACATGCGAAAAAGGGCGATTTTATTTTCTTGGATCCGCCGTATCTTCCCGTCTCTAAATATAGTGATTTCAAACGGTACACCAAGGAACAGTTCTATGAAGAGGATCACCAAGACTTGGCTGATGAGGTCAAACGTCTTTGCGACTTGGGTTGCCATGTCGTTTTGACCAACTCGAACCATCCATTGGTTCACGAGTTATATGGCCAATTCCAAGTCGATGTATACCAAACCAAGCGGAGCATCAGTAGCAAGGGCAAGAAACGTACTGGTGAGGACGTGGTTGTGACGGTGAAGCCCCGAAAGAGCTTTTCCCTGCACTCGATTCCCACGCCCATTTCCGGCCAAGCCAAGAAATACCCATCCACCCGATATATGGGGTCCAAGGCCAAGCTTTTGCCTCACATTCGGGATATTGTCCGTCAGTTTGACTGCAAGACGATCCTAGATCTGTTTTCGGGCTCCGGCATTGTCAGCTACATGTTGAAGGTAGAAGGCAAGCAGGTAACCAGCAATGACTACATGGCGTTGTGTTCGACTTATGCCAAGGCACTGGTGGAGAACAACACGGTAACGTTGCCCATGGACATTGCGGAGTCACTTCTGGCCCCCGCAGAAGATAGCGATGGCTTCGTTCAGGAAACATTCCAAGGGCTGTACTTCACTGATGAAGAAAACGTCCTTATTGACAATCTTCGGGCGAACATAAAAGGCCTACGAAACCCCTATCAGCGGGCTATCGCTACTGCGTCTCTGTGTCGGGCATGTTGCAAAAAGCGCCCCCGTGGTATTTTCACCTATGTTGGGTATCGGCATGATGATGGCAGAAAAGACCTTCGGATGAGTTTTGAAGAGCAGTTCTTGGAAGCGGTCAGGGTCAACAACGAAGCCGTTTTCGACAACGGACAACAGAACAGGGCTCGCCGTGGTGATGCCATGACTATTCGGAATAAACCTGATCTGGTCTACATAGATCCACCCTATTTCAGCCATTATTCCGACAACGAGTACGTGAGACGATACCACTTTGCGGAAGGCATAGCATGCGACTGGCAAGACGTTGAAATGCAATGGCATACCAAAACCAAGAAGTTTAAAAACTACCCGACTCCGTTTTCAACTAAGAACGGAGCGTATGACGCTTTTGCCCGACTTTTTAGGAAGTTCAGGGAAAGCGTTCAGGTTGTATCCTATTCTTCAAATTCGTTGCCGATTTTGGATGAGATGGTTGAACTTATGTCCAAGTCCAAGCAACACGTTGAAGTCATCGCGGTGGACTACAAGTATTCGTTTGGTACACAGAGCCACAAGATCGGAGACAACAACAACACGGTAAAAGAATATATTTTTGTGGGATATTAGGGGTAGCTACAAATGAAACTTTGGCATTTTGGAAATACAAGTGTCAGAAGCCCTTTCAGACTTCGCGATGGGTTGATGGCACTGGCTTCTTCTTCATTGCAGGGGAACCTGTATGGGAAGAAACAGGAAATAGCTTTCAGAGACCTGCTTGGCGAATACGGCGTGGTCAAGTTGGGGAAAGATGACACATATAGCGTGAGCCGGAAATGGCGTAGTGCCTTGGATAAGTTGGGGTTCATCTTCCCGAAGTTGAAAGGAGAGGAGGCGGAATTTCAGGACAATCTTGGTGCTTCCGGGGCGATCACAGAAAACGGTAGGCGGCTGATTGATACCGACAGCGTTTCCGGCTGGCAGGAGTGCTACCTTCGTTCTTTGGCCGCCATGTTCATCCCAAACGGAGACCATCTGTTTTCCCCTTTGCGGCACACTTTGGCCACTATGGTTGAGTTGGAAAAAAGGACAGCCGACAGCGCATTAACCTTTCTTGAAATAGCCTTGCTGGTTCAACGTGTTCCGGGTGAAGATAGTCCTTCCGATGTTGCAAAAAAAGTTATTGCTTTTCGGGAAAAGCGTGAAGCCGCAGAAAAAAAGAAAGTATACGACAGGGAACAGACCGAAGCTGCGTCCGAGCGTTTCGGGAAAAAGTTCGGAACATTTTCGGACTATGCTGACACAAACATTCGGTATTTGAAAGCAACTGGATTAGTCCAAAGAAAAGGACGAGGGATTTCGCTGGTTCCAGATAAACGAGTGTTGGTGAGCAAGTTGATTCTCGACACAAGAATCCCGGAAAGTCCGCTTGGTCGATATCAAACCCTTTGCGCTGGCGCACCACTTCCCACAGACGAAAAAGACAGTGCACTGGCAGTGTTGTACGATCTTGTGGAGAGATTAAATGAACGGGGCCATTTTTATGATTTGACCGCCAAGAAGCTGGGTACGCCCCAAGACATTGCTATTGTCCGTCATGAAATTGAAGATATTCTTACCCAGTTGAAGGAAGAGGAGTACGCATCTATTCAGACATCGATGGGTGAAGAGATTTCCGAGTTCATTGGGTTGCTGATGAGCACCAAGAAAAACAAAACAAAGACATTAAGTAACGGCGAGCAGATCAAGATACCTCGTGGTGAGGCTCCAGCCTATTTCGAATGGATCATATGGCGGGCTTTCCTTGCTATCGACTCGCTGGTCAACAAGCCTTGGGAGGCACGCCGTTTTAAGGTCGATCAAGACTTTCTTCCTGTTGGCGTAGCCCCTAGAAGCGGACCAGATATCATTTTCGAGTTTAGTGACATGGTTCTTGTCGTTGAAGTCACTTTGACTTCATCTTCTAGGCAAGAAGCCGCAGAAGGGGAGCCTGTCCGTAGGCATGTAGCCAAGTACGCGGAAGACTTTGAAGGAACCAAGCCCGTCTTCGGATTATTCCTTGCCGTCAACATCGACACCAACACGGCCAATTCTTTCAGACTTGGCGAATGGTATCTGAAGGATGATCGAAAAATTAACTTACATATCGTTCCCATGGCTTTGGAAGACTTCAAAGCCGTATGGGATGCGTCTGCGGACGATGCTTCACAGATATTGCCGAAATTGAAAGACCTGTTGCGTAACTGCCGAATGTACAGCAACGAAGCAGCCCCTGAATGGAAGGAAAAGGTGTCAGACTTGACCCAGAAGGCGGCTACTTCACTGAAACAGTAGGCTACAGGCCGTTTCTGGCTACAAAAATCGAATCAACACGGACGAAAATCCAAGGCCATATTTGTCACTATTTATGGCAAATGCCTTGTTTTTGGGCGGCGATGTGACAATGGGGAACTGAATTTTTCCGATTGTCGGCGCACCCAATATGTTTGCCACCCCACACGCAGCAAAGGCAGGAGTTACGAAAGAGTATGATTTCTCGTGCCCAGGGCTTTCCGTGCTCGGTACTTATTGACGGCACCGCCATGCGCTCGCCTTACTTGCCGGACCCTGTCGCGGTCTTTTGGGGCGGTTTGTTTCATGTCGGTGAGTATGAATATAGTAAAAAAAATACTTCTACGCAAGCGAAAAAGTAAAAAAATACTTATGCAATAGTGCTGAGGGGGGCGGGTAAAAAAGGGTGATCATCAGTTTGAGGGTACTTTTTCATCATACATCCTGCGCCGACAGGCGCATCCTTTGCCGCGCGTTGGCCGGGAGCGAAGCGTTCGGCTCCTGCGGAAGCGCGGCCTGGCCCTCCCGCGCTTCTTGGCAGATCAAACGCGTGAACAATCGTTTGCTTTGGCAACCTCGCTACACGCGCTCTCATGGATAAAAGGACGCGAACCGGAAGAGTCCAAAAGAGTGTCGGAACAGGTGTCGATTTGATCGCTAGCTAGTTAAACTTCTTGATAAATGCCTAATTTTTGACTGCAAGAATACGTCCTGTATGTTGGGAGAGCCCGGTCTGCCCTTTTGTCCGTGGTGCTGGAGTGCTTGCGTCGATGAAGTCGTGGCCCGTGTCAGTAATCAGAGTCCTGGGCGGATTTATCGGGGGCTGTGCGGAGAGCTTTGCCTACAACTCGCATCCGAACCACAGGCAGCGACCAATGATTTCAAAGTGTTCGTCAAGGGCTATCAGGTGCCGGAGAATACGATCAACATCAATGTTCGCCAAGGCTTCAAGTTTGGCCTTGGTGTCCGGGTCAAGGGTTGAGAAGTTGATTGCGCCCGGAGTGTTCCCAGACGGGAATTTGTCCTTGATGTATGCGCTTTTTATTGCTTCACGGGGTCTGCCGTCTTTGAACTGCTCCACTTGGCGCAGGACGTTTCCGATGTTGTCGCCATCGCCGTAATGGAAAATCCAATCCCGCAGTCCGGGGCGCGCAATCTTATACAGATGTTTGATGAAAATGTGATCACCGATTTGAACAAGGTGAGGTCTGTCATTGACGATCTGCTTTTGGCTCTCGTCAATGAGAACAACGCTACCGTCAGGGATAGTGTCTTTCATGGCGTTTCCAGAAGCCCTGATCACGCCCATGGCGGCGGGGGAGCCTTTTGCGTGGAGCCATGCCCTTTGAAAGGAGAGAAAGGAGTGCACATTACGGTTGGCACTATAGGGCTTGCCACCTGTGCCGGGTGTTACTTCGAGGTAAGACACCCTGATGTATTCCGCTGGTGCGCTAGGGGGCAGAGTTGGGACGTGCTCCGTTGCTGTCGGATTGTCGTAGCTGGGGGAAGCAGCTACTCCTGAGATGATGTCGCCAAGTGGGATATCCAGCACGTTGGCTATGAGTTCCTGCGTTTTGCGCCCAGCGTTTTTTCTGCCATTCAAGATGGCATTGATATAGTCCTTCCGTTTCATGACGGCGTCTGCCAAGTCCCCCTGGCTGAGTCCTTGCCTTTCGATGATGGCTTTAACCGTGATGCCAAAAGACATAGTTTTTCTCTCTTTATTGGATGTTTTTTGTCCGAATACATTTTTATCTACTTGATTTCCTTAGTGCAATTGTGTTTTTTTTACTTATGCTTGCGTTCTTAGAGTAAATTTAGTACTCTTTTGGCGTCGGCTTGCAGGAGCGGCATCGCCATCTCGTTGCCAGACCTGTTTGAATACTCAACGTAGTGCTACTACGCCTGCGGTTCAAACGATCTCGGTGTCTCGCCGATTGTACTACTTTCGCAAGCCTCACAGTGTCGGGGGAGAAGAAGGGGCGCATGAGCTTCAAAAGGCGGTAGCGTGCCTTTGGCGAAGCGAGTGATAAAAATCAGGATGCCGGGTTACTGAGAAAGCTTCAGTTGCAAGGAGTGACGAAAGATCAGGACCGAAGCGTAGTTAACGCATACGTGAGGGGCTGATCTTTCTGAAATACGGTAGCAGATGGCGGTTTATCGGCAATCGGAATGGAGGGAATATGAACGCGATAGTGGAACTCATTCGGCTGGAGAATGTGGCGGGGCAAGGGACATTCGGTGTCCTTAAAATCAATAAGGAGGTGTTTTGTTGCACGTTGGAGCCGGAAAATCGGCTTAATGAACGGGACGAGTCCTGTATTCCGGCCTTGCAGTATCTGTGCAAGCGGCACCATTCACCACGATTCGGGGAGACGTTTCAGGTGCTCGATGTGCCGGGGCGGTCAAGCATCCTGTTTCATGCGGGAAACAGTGACGAGAACACGCATGGATGTATTTTACTCGGTCAATATTTTGGCAAGCTCAAAAGTGATCGGGCTGTGCTGAATTCAGGGGCGACGTTTAAAGCGTTTATGCTCACAATGGCGGGCATGGATTCTTTTCACCTGACGATTCGGGAGGCGTTTTGAGTGCCCCTTGCTTTGACGCCCAGATAGCCGAAGCACTCCCTTGTGCTGGGAGTGATGGCTACTGCCAGGGTAAACTCGCAGGAGAGCGGAGCCTTTTGGCGCGGCGATAAACCGCGATATCACTTCAATATTAAGTGTATATATCAAAAAATGCCTCCATTAGTGGCGAAACACAAACCACGAGGTGTGTAATGATTGGGACAATAGCTGCCGGGCTCGGATT
>PDWI01001487.1_pt1 | contig 36970 bp, 28 predicted proteins | sample 1430891 | NCBI WGS metagenome assembly PDWI01 (sample SAMN01162508, study PRJNA174530) | Oral metagenome, whole genome shotgun sequencing project. | biome: Marine environment; feature: Marine mammal; material: Swab sample of the gingival sulcus; isolation source: swab sample of gingival sulcus... | reverse complement strand
TTTTTTACGCCTATTTTTTATTGGCACAATGTACATGTTGGCTTTGCAGAAATTAGCTCTGAAAACTCAAAAATAGGGTTTCTCAGGGTTGACTATATACAATTTTTCAGAGTAACTCGTTTCATCTGGCCGTTCTCTGCTTATAGGAGGTGATCAGGTAGGGAATAATAAAGGTTGCCGCCAGAATAAACAGTACAATGGCAATAGCCGCACCCTTGGCAAACTCGTTTGCCCGGAAAGTGGTCAGGTACATATTCAGGGCCGGGTGTCCGGTTTCAGCGTTGTCGGGGCCGGTCATCGAGAAAATAAGATCAAACATTTTCAGGGAGATATGGGATAGAATAATAACGGCACTGATGGTAATTGGTTTCATCATCGGGATGGCAATATGCCGGTAATAGGACGCCTCGCCGGCCCCGTCCAGCATGGCGGCATCGTGGATGTCCTGAGAGATGCCGTTAAACCCGGCAAGGTACAGGGCCATAGTATAACCGGTATACTGCCAGATAGCGGCGACCATAATGCCAAGGGTGGCAAAATTAAAGCCGTGTAATTCTTCAATGATCAGGGCCTTGGGCAGCAGACCGCCGCCAAGCCAGGCGGCCAGGCCGATAACTATCCCGGGCAGCAGCCATTTCAAGCCCTTTTTCCGGTTGCTGCCAAGAATGAAAAAACCGATGACAATAAGTATAAAGGCCGCTGCATACAGAGAAATCTGTAATAGATTCTGCCAGTTAAAAACCAGAGCAGAGCTTTTTGACGACAGCCACCTGAATTCAAGCGGCTCCATTCCGGCATAGGTTGGCAGAATATTTACACCGCCCTGCGGAGCCAGCAGCCACCGCCAGATGGTGCCCGATACGATAAAGGACAGGGACATGGGATAGAGGAAAATTGTCCGCCAGATACCCTCCCCCTTTGGTTTTCGATCCAGCAGGATGGCGATAAATATGCCAAGCCCAACTGCACCGATCAGCAGCGACAGCGAATAAAAGACCGCATTAACCATATCCTGGCGGAACCTTCCTTCCAGAAAACCGGTGAACAGGGAAGAATAGTTGTCCAGGCCGATAAAATTCCTGACCGGATTTTCAGCAAGAGCCGCCATGCCGCCCCAATTGGTCAGGGAGATCCAGAGGGTGTTGCCGATAAAGCCGTAAACAAAAATGCCGATCAGGATCATGGAAGGCAAAAGGGTGATAAATGCCATTATTTTATCGCGTGATGCTTCCCGCATTTTTTCGTTCCAGGGTTTTATAAGTTGCCAGGGATGTTCACCTGCCCCGCGGCGGAGCAGGTGAGATTTTTTACTTCTCCAGCTTATTTACCGATGCCGTTCTTAACGGCAATTTGCTGGGCTGCCTTGGCAGTCATTTTGGCGTCTTTGGTCTTTAGAAACATTTCCATAACCGAGGCAAAATCGTTCATAAAGCCCTCATTGGCGGTAACGCCGTGAGCCAGCGAGCCAACTATGACATCCTTGCCGAAATCAGCTGAGGCAGATTTGGCATAATCATTGTATTTGGAGAGATCGCTGTCGGTTCTGGGTGAAATGGAACCCTTTAGCGGGTTAAAGGTGTCTGAACCTTCTTTGGAACCAAGCACAGCCAGCCATGCCTTGGCATTGTCGAGGTTTTTTACCCCCTTGGGCAGCCCGAAGGAATCGGCAAGAAACATAAATTCGCCGCTGGTGTCAGGGCTTGGCACCCAGCCAAAGCCTGTTTTGGGGGCAAGTTTCTTGGTGGTGGCAAGATAACCGGCTGCCCAGTCTCCCATAATATTGAAGGCGGCACGGCCATCAACCACCATATCAGTCGCCTGCTGCCAGCTAAGTGAAGAGGCATCGGCATTGGTAAACTCAAGCACTTTGCCAAATAATTCCCAGGCCTTGATTGCCTCCGGGCTGTCAAAGGCAAGTTTGCCTGACCAAAGCTGATTCCATTTTTCCGCACCAAGGGCAGCAAGGGTAACAGATTCCCACAGGTGGTTATGCGTCCAGTTCTGGGCAAGGGCCAGCGGCACGATGCCCTTTTTCTTTAGTTCCGGGGCAATCTTGAAAAATTCATCCCAGGTTTCGGGCGGATTGACGCCCCATTTTTTCAGGTTTTCCGGGATGAACCACATTACATTTGACCGGTGAATGGTAACCGGCACTGACCAGATTCCTTTCTCAGTACCAATCAGCTTGATAAGCCCGGCCGGGAAAACTTCCATCCAGCCCTGCTCCTTGAACATGGGGGTTAAATCTTCCATGCGGTCGGCCATAACCCAAGTGCCGATCAATTCTTGCCCAGCGTGAACCTGAAAGCTGTCCGGCGGGTTGCCGCCCAGCATCCGGGTTTTCAGAACCGCCTTGGCATTTACGCCGGAGCCGCCGGTTACAGTGGCGTTGACCACCTCAACCTTGGGATATTTGGCCTTGTAAACATCAATTAATGCCTCCAGGGCCGGGCCTTCATCTCCTGCCCACCAGGAAAAAATCTCCAGTTCTCCGTTTAACTCCTTTGCCTGCACGCCCTGAAAAAGTCCAAGGGAGCAAATTGCGGCGGCTGCGGCCGCCATTTTGAACATTTTTTTCATCCGTTCTTCTCCTTCTTTTAAGTTAATTTAACAGATTGCCTCTGTCGTTGCCGGATCAAACAGAACTACCCGGTCCAGTTCAAACCCGACGGTTATTTTCTCGCCCGGTCTGGCCTGCAATCGGCCTTCTACCTCGGCGAGCAACTTATTTTGTCCTGCATCAAGCTCCAGCAGGGACTGGCCGCCCAGTATTTCGGCCACAATCACCTCTGCTTCCCGGCACCATTCGGGGGCAAAGCGATGCTCCACATCACGAATTTTTATGGCATCCGGTCTTATCCCCATCAGTACCTCATCCCCGTCTGCCAAATTTTTGCCTTTTTCTCCGGGGAGCGGCAAAACCAGCCCTCCCATGACCAGAGACGGATTGCCTCCATCCAGCCGGAATTTTGCCGGCAGGATATTCATGGGCGGATTGCCGATGAACCGGGCAACAAATACATTGGCCGGATGTTCAAATACCTCGACCGGCGTACCAATCTGCTGGATACGGCCATCTTTTAGAATTACAATCCGGTCGGCCAGGGTCATGGCCTCGATCTGATCATGGGTTACATAAATGGTGGTGGTCTTGAATTTTAAATGCAGTTTTTTCAGCTCCATGCGCATCTGGGTACGAAGCTGGGCATCAAGATTTGATAGCGGCTCATCAAATAAGAAGACATCCGGCTGGCGGACAATGGCCCTACCCATGGCCACCCGCTGCCGCTGGCCGCCGGAAAGGGCTGCCGGTTTTCTTTGCAGGTAATCGCCCAGTTCAAGGGTGGCGGCGGCAAGAGCGACCTTTTCATCAATCTGTTTTTTGGGAACCTTTGCCATTTTAAGGGAAAAGGCCATGTTTTCCCGAACGGTCATATGGGGATAGAGGGCATAATTCTGGAAAACCATAGCCACATTTCTGTCCCTTGGCGAGACCTGGTTTACCACCTTATCGCCGATGATAATCTTGCCGCCAGAGATGCTTTCAAGGCCTGCAATCATTCTGAGAATGGTGGATTTGCCGCAGCCGGAAGGCCCAACCAGGACAATAAACTCACTGTCCTCTATGGCAATATCCACCCCGTGGACAACCTCCACACTGCCGTAGTTTTTGACGATTTTTTCCAGTTTAACCTGTGCCATAAATTTTGTAGTGTTAAAAATATTCAAGACCGCCCGGACGTATATGAATGGGGACTACCGCCCCGTCGCCAAAGCAATTATTCATAATTTTCTGGTAAATTGCAAACTCATTTAACGGCACCAGGGCCTGAATGGTTCCGGCAAAGCCGCCGCCATGAACCCGGCAGGCCCCCCTGCCTTGCAGCAAATACTCGCTGATGGCCAAAGCTGCCGGGATGGGCTGGTCAGTACTCAGCGTTTCGCTGCAATTTTGCAGGTATTTGAAGGAAGAATTGCCGGAAGCCCGCATATATTTGATAAAATCTTTTATATTGCCATTTTTCAAGGCTTTTACCTGCTCCCTGACCCGCTTGTTTTCATCAATAAAATGATAAAGCCTCAAAAAGGCCATGTCTCCAGCATCTCCCCGTATTTTTGCTGCATTTTCAATTATTTCCGGCATGGAAACCGCCGTAGGCAGCTTATGTCCCAGACTGCCTGCCGCAGCAGCCATATCTACCGGAACGGCGGCGTATTTATCGGTCAGACCGGCGTGGCTGCCGCCGGTTTGAACTATGGTTAGCTGGTAGCCGTGCTGGTTAAAATCAAACTCCAGCGGCTGAATGACCGGATTTTCCATATCGGCAAAATCAATATGCAGCACGCCGTTAAAAGCACAGGCAATCTGATCCATAAATCCGCATGGTTTACCAAAGTGCAGGTTTTCCGCCTCTTTGGCTATCCGGGCAATATCAAGGGTGGAAATTTTATGGTTGCCGGTGAGTTTTTTTATAATCAGGCAGATTAAAACCCCCAAGGCCGCCGATGAGCTAAGCCCGGCCCCTATGGGAATGGCCGAATCGATACAGGCCCTAAAGCCGCAGATCGGCCAGCCCCTTTTGGCAAATCCTGCCGCAACTCCCCGAACCATTGCCTCTGGTGAGCCGTATTCCTTGCTGTCCGGCTCCAGATTTTCAAGATTTACCTGAATATGGTCAAAGCCTTTGGAAAAAATATCCGCAACAAGCTCTTGCCGTTTTTCCGCTGCGGCCAGATGATCAAGATGAATACCAGCCGCCAGCACCTGCCCGCGGCTATGGTCAGTGTGGTTGCCGCCCAACTCTGTTCTGCCGCCGGCACTGACCAAAATGGTATCATTTCCCTGAAAGCTGGTGCCAGCTAGGGTCAGCAGTTGCTCATATCTGTCTTTCTGGGAACTAGGGCCGTACATCTTTGCCAGTTGATGATCAAATTCGCCATTTTTGAGCAGCGAAAGATAATTTTTAGGGCTTGGCATGATTAGTGATAGTCCCGTAAAGAGTAATCAAGTTCACCAAGATGGATTATGGAAAAAAGAAGCATAGCCGGGTTTTTACGAATCCATCATATAGTGAATTTCTGACTGCTTCCTAAGCCTTTCCGCCGCCGCTTCGGCGGTAATGTCCCTTTGCGGCATAGCCATCATTTCAAAGCCGACCATGAATTTTTTAACCGTGGCCGAGCGGAGCAGCGGCGGGCAATAATGAATATGAAAATGCTGCCCGGAATACTCACCGCCATCGGTCGGGCTTTGGTGCAGCCCCATGGAGTAGGGGAAAGAGGTCTGGAACAGGTTGTCAAAACGGGTACCCATCCGCTTTAGGGCCTCGGCCAGATCCTCTTTTTGTTCCCCTGTAAAATCCAGCAGGGAACCAAGATGTTCCTTGGGCAGCAGCATGACCTCAAACGGCCATACCGCCCAATACGGCACCAGGGCGGCAAATGACCGGTTCTCAAAAATTATCCGCTCTTTTTTTTGAAGCTCCATATTAACATAATCACACAACATGCATTGTTTGTAAAGCCGAAAATACCGCTCCTGACTGGCAAGCTCTTGGGCCGGAAGATTAGGTATCCAGCTAGTCGCCCAGATTTGCCCGTGGGGATGCGGGTTGGAGCATCCCATTGATTTTCCTTTATTTTCAAAGGTCTGCACATAACCAATCTGCTTCATCCGGCCAAGGGTCTGGTATTCATCCTGCCAGGTTTCGACCACTTTTTCTATGCGGGATACCGGCAGTTCAGCAATGGAAAGATCGTGCCGGGGAGAAAAACACACCACCCGGCAAATTCCTACTTCCGGCCTGGCCTTAAACAGCGGCGAATCTTCTCTATAAGTTTCATTGTTCTCAGGCAGAAGTGCCGAAAAATCATTGGTAAAGACAAAAGTGTCCTGATAATCGGGATTGATTTCCCCGCTTGCCCGCCTGGCTCCGGGGCATAGGTGGCAGTCTGCGGCAAATTGCATCCTTTTGGTGAAACCAGTTTGTTCCTGCTGCCCATGCCAGGGGCGTTTGCTCCGATGCGGCGAAACCAGCACCCATTCATCGAGCAGCGGATTATATCTCCGGTGTGGATTTTCAAGATTCATAATCTGCAAAAACCTCAAAATTTCTCAACCATTTCACTAAAACGGCAGGTCAGCACCATATCACCGTCTTCAATAACGCTCTCCACCCTGTAGGGCAGGCTCTTAAAGAGATGAATCATCGCCTTGTTGCCCGGATTAGTTACGGCAACCAGTCCGGCAATCCCGTTTTCCCGGGCAATGGCTGCAAGTTTATGGATAAAAAACCGCCCAATTCCCTTGCCCTGATACTCCTCGGTAACCGAAAAGGCCACCTCTGCCATATTCTGGGCCTCAATTTTCATACACTCGGCCACACCAACCACCCGGCCAAACCCCATCTCGCCGGTTACGGCAATCAGGGTCAGGTCATTAACATAATCAACAAAGCTGTGGCTTTCGATTTCATCCAGCGAAAAGATCTTTTTCTTGCAGAAAAAACGGGATTCTACATCCTTTTGCGGCAGGTTATAATAATGCTCCTGAATACGCCTGTCATCGACAGGCTTTGCCGGGCGGATCAGGATCTGCTCGCCGTCCCGCTCGATGGTCTCCTCGAGCTGAACCGGATAGACCGCCTGCGCCGCCTCGCCAAGGCTGCGTTCACTGCCGATATAGCCAAGCTCCTTGGCCTGGGCAAAGAGTTCTTCCCTGAACTGGGGATGGGCAATGGAAATCATCGCAATCACCCGCTCCTGAATTGATTTACCAAAGAGGTTGACCGCACCGAATTCAGTAACCACATAATGAACATCGCCCCGCGGCACCACCGTCTCCAGCTCGCCTAGTTTGGCAACGATATTGCTGGTCAGCCCGGCCCCGGTCTCATTGACGGCAAAAAGCAGCAGGATGGATTTGCCCCCGGGCGACTGCCTTGCCCCCCGCACAAAATCAGGAATACCGGAAACCCCGCCAAAGTGGGTGGCAGCGGTTGCCTCGGCAGATACCTGGCCGGTAATATCCATCGCCCGTGCCATATTGATAGAGACCATCCGGTTATGCCGGGCAATAATAAAGGGATTGTTGACATAATCAGAGGGGTGAAAATCAACCGCCGGATTATCATGGAGAAATTCATAGAGGCTGCTGGAGCCAATTGCCATCGAGGCAACCATCTTGCCCTCATTTAACCCCTTTTTCTTGTTGGTAATATTGCCCGTGGAGTAGAGGTGCATAATATCATCAATCATAAACTGGGAGTGGACGCCCAAATCATTTTTACAGGACAGGGCTTCCATGGTCGCCTGGGACACGGCAGCCAGCCCAATCTGCAGGGTTGCACCGTCTTCAATCAGACCAACGGCATGTTTGCCCATCTGCTGCGCCTGCCTGCTGCGGTTTGCGGGGGGAGTTACGGTAATCAGCTCTTCATCACACTCAACAATCCAGTCCACATCATTAACATGGATAAAACTCTGCCCCATAATCCGCGGCATCCTGCTGTTGACCTGCACAATCACCATATCCGCCGAACGCACCGCCGCCATGCTTACGTCAACGGCAATGCCGAGGCTCATCCAGCCGAAATCATCGGGGGGAGAAACCTGCACAACCGCCGCATCAAGCGGCATCCGGCGGCTGGTAAAAAGCATCGGAATATCCGACATATTCATCGGCGTAATAAAGCGTTTCTGGCGGGCGATATTGCTGTCGGCGGTAGCTCCAAGGTAGATGGAGCGGACATTAAGGCTGGTATCGTGAGTGCGGTCGGCAACCGCAGTCAGCGAAGCGGTTTCCCGCCCGAAAAGCCGGACAACCTCAAGGCCGCTGAACCCGCCGGACGCATCAACCAGGGTCTGGATAAGTTTTTGAGGCTCACCGCAGCCGGAGCCGAGAAAAACCCTTTGACCTGAGCGAATCTTGCCTACAGCCTCTTTTGCCCTGACCTTTTTTTTCAGGTAGGCATCTGCCCAGTAAATATCCTTGCGGGTTGTTTTGGCCGTAGCTGAATATGGCATACCCTCTCCTTTAGGTGCCGGACGGACTAGCAGCCCGCCAAGACGCCCTTGGTTTACTGCACTATTTTCTTGATTTCATCCACAATTTCCGGATTTGCCAGGGTCATCACATTGCCCACCTCATCCCCATTGGAAATGGAAGCCAGAACCCGCCGCATAATCTTGCCGGAACGGGTCTTGGGCATATCGGCAACAACCCAGATCCGGCGGCATTTGGCAATCTTGCCAATATCGCGGATAATTGCCTGTTCCACCGCCCCCGCAATCTTCTCTTTATTTTCATCACCGCCGCAGCCCGGACGCAGAGAAATATAGATCTCCGGCTCCGCCCCCTTGATTTCGTTGCTTACCGAAACAACTGCCGCCTCGGCCACCTCGGGTACCGTCATTGCCGCCGATTCAATCTCTTTGGAGCCGATTCGATGGCCTGAGACATTGATCACATCATCTATGCGGCCAAGAATCCGTATATAGCCGTCCTCGCCCATCACCGCCGCATCACCGGTGAGATAGAGCCAGTCCTGCCAGTTTTTACTGGCCGTGTCGCTATACATGCCGTAATATTCCTTGACAAAACGCTCATCATCGCCCCAAATGGTCTGCATACAGCCAGGCCATGGATTGCGGATACAGAGGCTGCCCCGCTGCCCGCTGCCGGGGGAAATAATCTGCCCCTCTTCATCAATAACGGCCGGATGTATGCCGGGAACGCCGGGGCCGGCACTCCCCGGCTTCATCGGCAACAACGCCGGCACGGTTGCACAGAGAAACCCGCCGGTTTCCGTCTGCCAGTAGGTATCGCAGACAACCGCCTTGTTCTTGCCGATTTCCTCCTTATACCAAAGCCAGACATCCGGCTCAATCGGCTCGCCAACGGTGGTCATATGCCGGAAATTGAAATTATATCTCGCAGGCTCCTCCGGCCCAAGTTTGCGCAGCACCCTGATCACCGTTGGTGCAGTATGAAAGATGGTAATATTTAATTCCTCGGCAATCCGCCATGAACGCCCGGCATCGGGAAAGGTGGGAACCCCCTCGTAGATTACCACCGATGCACCAAGGGAAAGCGGCCCATAGACAATAAAGGAATGTCCGGTAATCCAGCCGATATCCGCCATGCACCAATAGACATCTTCGGGGTGAATATCAAGAATATATTTTGACATTGCGGTAACATAGCTAAGATACCCTCCGGTGCCGTGCTGCGCCCCCTTGGGTTTGCCGGTGGTGCCGCTGGTGTACATCAGAAAAAGCGGATCATTGGCATCCATCTCTTCCGGTTCAACCAGGGTGCCGATATAGTTTTTCAGCTCTTCATTGATGATAACATCGCCTGCGTTAACAGCGGCGTTTTCTGCGGTCTTGCCGGGAAAGCGCTGCCAGAAAAAGATCTTTTCTACCTTATGACCGGCCTCTCCGGCGAGGGTGCAAGCTTCATCACCAACGGCTTTATGGTCTAAAAATCGGCCGCTTCTATAGTAGCCGTCAATGGTAATAAATATTTTCGCTTGGGAGTTGATAATGCGGTCGGCACAGGCACTGGCAGAAAATCCGCCAAAGATAACGGTATGAACCGCCCCCAGCCTTGCACAGGCCAGCATGGTGATGGGAAGTTCGGCACACATCGGCAGGTGAATAGCTACCCGATCGCCGCGCCTGATGCCGCCATTTTCCCGCAGCATGGCGGCGGCCGCATTAACCTTTTCATGGAGTTCTCCATAACTAAGATGCACCATCTCTTCTGATTCCGGCTCAGGAACAAAGGAGATCGCCGTCTTGTCGGCAAAATGCGGCAGATGCCGATCAATGCAGTTATGGCTGGCATTTAAGGTCCCGCCGAGATACCATTGCCAGTGGGGGGCATTGCCTGCATCAAACACCTGCTGCCACGGCTTTTTCCACTCGATAAGCTCGGCAAATTCGGCGTAGTAATCAGGAAATTTATCGAGAGTAAAACGCTCAAAAATGGTGCTGTCGTTAAGATTTGCCTGGGCCTTAAACTCCTCGGAAGGATAGAAATAGTCAGTGTTTTTTTTCATGTTATTAGTCATATGGCTCCTTTATTATTGACGGTTTTGTAATATAAAACTTTTACCAGCCTCTTTGAGCAACTATTATAACTACTTGATTTTCCTGCAATAATCTTCACATGAAGCCGCCTGCATGTCATCATGCTTCAATCATCTGAAGTGTTACTCATATATTTTTCCAGCAGGGCGGTGAAATCATCCTTCCTGCCGGATGGCGGCACACCGTTTTTTCTTAATTCCTTAAAAAAATCATTGCAAATTTTTAATTCCTTTTTGGACATGGCGGCAGTTATTCCTTGTTTTTGACGGTTTTTTCCGGTTTCTTTCAGTCTTTGATAATCACGCCGACCATGTGCCCAGTTGATGGTGTATGAATAAAATAACAAGGCCCGATCCATGATGATAAAGGGGAAGTTATGATTTTTATTGGGACCGATACGGTAGATTTTGCCGCCTAGCGGCAGGCCCATAAATTTGGCACTGGTTGAAACTTTTTTGCCGCCAAACAAGGCCCCGGCCGAACCCAGCACGCCGCCAACCGTCATAAACAGGCCAAGGGATGCACCGTGGGCGATAAGATCGGCAGCGGCGCCAAGACCTGCACCGCTGATGCCGCCAACAACCATCATCTGGCTGCGGTTCAGTCCCAAAAGCTGCCAGGTTTGTTCGCTAAACAGATCTTCATGCAGGATACGGTTTTTGGAAAACTCAAAGTCAAAAATATTATGTTTGAATAATGCCTTGATTTTTCGATGAATTTCCTTTTCCATACGGTTTATATCCCGGCAGTATTGGATATGCAGCTTTTCCTCAACCTGTTTACGGTCAGGGGCGGTCGAAACCGGCATTTCAACCTGGTGCTGCAGACATTGTTGAAGCAGCTTACAGATTAGTTCCATGCTTTGCTGATTTCGCCTTTGCCAGTCAGTTTTGAAGGAATCAATCACCTTGTTTAGCACCGATTCCAAATCCTGATTGATGGCTTTCAGGGCTTCGAGCAGGGAGATACGTTCGGCACAGGTTGCCTTATGAGCATTAAATAACCTGAAAACATTAAAATTTTTTCTAAATTCCTCCTTCCATTCTTCAATATAATCAGCCCCTTTTTCCTTGTTGTTAAGGATGGCCATTCTGGGTTGGCCGGAGAGCCGCAGAATCTCCATCTCTATCCTGTCCACCTGCCTTAGCGGTCTGGAGCCGTCAACCACATAGATGATGGCGGCTCCGTCTATAATCGGGCCTAAAAGCTCGCAATCATCGGCAAGCTCTGGATTGTCTTTTTCATCTTGCCTGAGCTGACGGATTGCCTCAAGGCCGGATGCCTTTATTTTACGCAGACCGGCAAAGAGCCGACGCGGGTTTTGAAAGCCGGGAGTATCAATAAATTCAAGCATTTCCTCGCCGTCAATAACCACCGGAAAGGTTCGACAGACCCTGGTCTCACCAGGGATGGGGCTGATAACCACCGAATCATCTTCGGCAAGGGTTGATAATACCGATGATTTTCCTTCATTTGGGTGGCCGATTATGGCAAATTGCGGGATCATACTTTTCCTTTAAGACAAAATCCTCTGACAAATAAAATAAACCCGTAATAAATTGTTTTGGATTTCATAAATAAACAGTGAATTTGATAATTATTGCTATTTTGCAATAGATGAACAAAAAAAATGTTATATATCCGTCAATTTTCAGTTCTCCTCCTTTTTTTGCCAAAATTGTCTGACCTTCTCAAAATAATCAACCCGTTCAGATATTTTTGATATTTCTTTTGGATAAAATTCTGCCAAAACATCACACAACTCAAGCATCCACTTTTTTCTTGAATAGCCATCGTTAATGGTAATGTTGTTTGAGTTTGATATTTGTATTTGTCCCCACCCCAAAGCACCAACGGTTAAACAATCCCACCCAATAAATTCTATGGGAACAAAATGAACTCTTGATATTTTTACAGATGTTTTCTGTAAGGAATATTTGATTATCAGCAGGGAAAAATAGTTTCTATCATCTTCATATAATCTTGCCAAACGTTGTACAGATGTTAAATTTGGCATATTAAACTTGGTTTCTAATCTATGAGTTTTAACATCAACCACATAATAAAAGTCATCATAATCCTTAAAAGCCAGATCCGCCATAGCTCTGCGAGCAAAATCTGCTTGATAATCCGCACACTTTTCATTAAGTATAGTGTCAAAACTATCAGCGATTATTTCCTCAATGGCATCACCTGCAGCCCTGGGACTTTGCACCGTTTGCGGTGAAAGAAAATCATCATGGTTATTTAAAAGGTCTTTCACTTTATTTTCAATAATTTTATGATGTTCAGAATAAAATATACTACTTTTCATTGTGCAGCCTCATCAAAAAGTGTTTTTTGATATGATTTTGTTTGTTTTTTAGGTTTGTTATCTTTTGATTTTATTTGTTCAGCCAGAGTGTTGCGTTCCCAAAAATAACCGCCTGAATAACCCTGAATATTTTTTTCATTGTCAGCCATTGATAAACGCTTTTCTGCCAGGCAACAATAATCCTTATCAATTTCTACTCCAGAGTAAAGTCTGTTTAATTTTTTTGCCGCCACAGAAGTCGTCCCGCTGCCAAGAAAAGGATCAAAAACAACATCTCCCTCATTAGATGAAGCAAGGATAAGTTTTGCGATTAGTTTTTCAGGTTTCTGGGTCGGATGATCAGTATTTTCCGGCATTGACCAGAAAGGAATGGATATATCTGTCCATAAATTAGAAGGATGGGTGATTCTGAATTTTCCAGTATCGGTATTAGCCCAATCCTTTGGCTGTCCCTTACTATCCCTGTATGGTGCAATTACCTTTCTTTTCATCTTTATAGAATCTACATTAAAGGTATATTCATCTGACATTGTACAAAACCAGATGTCTTCAGAACAGTTTTTCCAGTTTGTTTTTGCTCCACGGCCTTTTTCTCTTTCCCATGTAATTCTATTTCTTACCTTGAAATAATTTTGCATTACCCTGTGTATGGCTGTAGATGATTGCCAATCACCGCATATATATATGGATGCAGTTTTTTTTAATATATGCAAAATTCCCTTGACCCAATTATCCAGCCATTCTTCGTATTCATCCAAAGTTTTTTTTGTAAATTGACGGCCATTAAATTTCTTGTTTATATTGTATGGGGGGTCGGCTATCAGTAAGTCAACGCTTTTATCCGGCAAAAAATCGGCTATATCATATATGTCCTGATTTATGGTTTTATCAATTATTTCATTCAGGGTTACTTTTCTTTCAAGTGTGAGCAGAAATTTTGAATAATAGTCTCGATCATTTTCTGTCAAAATAGTGGTTCGGTTTCTTGGTGCCCTTATCTTATTCATTTATTTTCCTTTATTTCTTTTTCATTGAACACATTTGCATCTATTAACGGTATCACCGCAGCTTTATCCAGCATGCCGGTTTTGGTCTGCCATATTGATAGCTCCACGCTGGTGGGGGAGGTGAAAATATTATCCTTTTCAGGCTTGCCAATCAGCCCTATATAGATTTTGTTTTCGGGCATGGTTTGTGCAAATTTTCTCAGATAGCTTAAGGTGTCGTTTATCGGCGGCATCCAGCCTTCCAGCAGAATAAAACAGATTTTTTCATGGTCGCCAAGATGATTCATAAATAATGGCCAGTCATGCTCAAAATCCATCTGTATCGGCACCATTTCCAGCAGTCTCAGCCGGATTTGGCCAAGGCAGGCGGCAAGTTTTTCCTGCCTGCAGTCCGGCATTATTTCATCCGGGATAAAGGCGGTGGCGGTAAGGAAACCATCGGTATCAATCGGCTTTTCCATCCTGGGCGGCAGGCTGTTCCTGCTGGCAGCCGGTTGCCTTGCCCGGGTCGAGACGATGGGCGTGGTAAGCCGGTAAATCAGTTCCAGATGCCGAGGCTGGTCAAGTGTCATTTTGGCCAGCATCTTTTTTTGCCCGGCCGCAGCGATAAATAAAAGAATAAGACGCGGCAGCAGGCCGTAAACCAGCAGGCTCATCAGCAAAAAAGGCCACCAAGAAGCAAGATCCGGCGTGGTCAGGCCGTAAAGTCCATCTTTCAGAATAATGCGGCTGCCGGCAATTGCCTCATGGCCGGGATGGGCATTGGTCATAAACCAGCTCCATGGCATTGAAATAACTGAACATACCTTGAAAATAAGCTCTTCCCCCCACTGGATGGTTGACTGCCAGCCAAAGGCCATGTCAGTACCAAGCACCCGGAGCAGCAAGGTAAGGGCGGCGGCCAGATTAAACCCTGCTCCAAAAAGTTGAAACAGGGTGAAAATTTGCCAGAAAATCAGTTTATTATATCTTTTCAGCAGGACCCTTGATTTACCGGCCGCCCCTTCAACGGCCAGCCGCTTCATTCCTTTCGGTATCAAGCCGGATTTTCTGGCAAAAAAGGTAAATCCCCTTACCAGTAAGCCTGAAAAAAGGCGGTATAAACCGGCGGTATAACCAGCTCTTTTTCTAAAAATAAAGAACAGCGGCATAAGAGCCAGCAGCAAGATTTGGGGGATAAGCAGCACCCAGAAAAAACCAAAGATATTAACCGGACTGGTGCCGTCATAGCGAAGGAGCAGGGAAGTTATACCGGCCCCGGCAAGCAGGGCAGTAATAATGGTAACTGCCTTGGTAAGGGTTTGAAAATTATTAAATATACTGCCGGGCAGCGGCCCTTGGGATAACTTTCGTTTTTCGAGCAGCCAGGCAGCAAGCACGGCCTGGTCATCCGTATCACCTTTCAGCAACGGCTTCAGGCGGCCCGTGAAAAAATCCCGGTCGGCCTGACGGTGCTGCCGGGCCTCTTGATACTGCTTGCTGTCAAGGGCAAGCAGGTATTCAAAATCAATAATATCTAGTGGCGTCCATCTGACATTCATGCTATTTATCCATTCACAATTTTTTAAGGGAGCCTGTTATGATTGAAATTACCGAGCTGGGCTTACAAAAACTGATGGCCTTTCAACAAGAGGAAAACACCAGCCTTCCCATACGGATTGCCTTGATGTCCGGTGCCTCCGCCAGCCCGAATTTGGGCATTATACCGGAAGAGGCAAAGGAAAACGATGAAATATATGATTTTAACGGCTTTAAGGTGATTATAGATAAAAACCTGATGGCCTATTGCGAAAAAATAGTCATCGACTGGGTTAAAACCGAGCTGACGGGCTGCTTGGTTGAGGGCGGCTTCAAGATTACTGCCAAAAACCGGATTTAGGTTGTTTCAGACAAGTTTTATGCCCTACCAAGCACACTATCTTATTAAAAACACTAAACAATATGATTAACAGCGATACCAGATTATTCGGAATTATCGGCAATCCGGTCAAACATTCCATGAGTCCGGCCATGCATAATAGAGCCTTTGCCGCTTTAGGTCTTAACTGCGTCTATCTGCCATTTTGCACGGCGGATGCAGAACATGCGGTAAAGGGCATGAAGGCTCTTGGCATAGAAGGATTAAGCGTTACCATTCCTTATAAACAGCAGGTGATGGCATGGCTGGATGATATTGAGCCTAATGCCGAGAAGATCGGGGCGGTAAACACCATACAGCTTAAAAATGGCAGGCTGCACGGCAGCAATACCGACTGGCTTGGGGCAAGTCTAGCCCTGTCTGCTCAAATAAACTTACATGGAAAAACTGTGGTAATTCTTGGAGCAGGCGGCTCCGCCCGGGCCATTGGTTTTGGCCTGCTCAAACAAGGAGCCTCGGTAAAAATTTGTTCAAGAACAGAAAGCTCCGGCCGGAAGCTGGCCGATTTGCTTGCCTGCCGGTGGGAGCCTCTCACTGCGGCAAACTCCGCCAAGGCGGATATTCTGGTCAATGCAACACCGGTCGGCATGGCACCCGAGGATAGCCTTATGCCGATAAACAGCAGTAGCCTAAAAAATTATGCTGCTGTGATGGATATTGTCTATTCCCCCCTGCAAACCAGATTGCTGCAAGAGGCGGAAAAGGCTGGCTGCAAAACCATTAACGGCCTGGAAATGCTTTTATATCAGGGAGCCGCCCAATTTGAATTATGGACGGAAAAACCGGCACCGATTGAGGTGATGAGAGAGGCCTTGCTGGAAAAAACAACCGCAATTTATTTGGATTTATAACCTTTTTTGACCAGAAAAAAGATGCGGCCTTGTTCGTGCATAGTCCCGGCGGTTAGCTTGGCCTTTTCGCCGCTTCCCCAGAAAATATCTATCCTGCCTTCCCCTTTGATCGCCGAACCGGAATCCTGCGGCAGCATAAAACGCTCAAATGGCTGCCAGGAAGTGATTTTTCCGTCCCTGTCTATCACCGGCCGCCGGGTGCTGAGATAGGCAACCGCTCCGGTTGGCAAGACTTTACGGTCAATGGCGATGGAACGCTCCGGTGTCAGCATTACTCCGGTACTGCCAAGCGGCGGCCGATTATTTTTTGCCCATGCAAAAAAGATATATCTTTGATTATGGTAGAGAATATTTTTTAGCTGCTTCGGGTTAGCTGCCAAATATTTTCTGATTTTAGGCATACTGACCTCTTTAAGGGACATAATGCCCCGATCAACCAGCAGTTTGCCGATGCTGCGGTATTCAAGCCCGTTTGAACCTGCATATCTTATTGAACGGATACTGCCGTCTTCAAGCCGGATTTTACCAGATCCCTGAATATGCAGGCTAAAGGCATCCACCGGATCTTTCAAATAAACCAGTTCATATCCCCTAAGCAGATTTTTCTCTTCAATTTCCCTTCTTGACCAATATGGCCGAAGCAGGCCGGATGCCGTTTTACGGACCACCTCTCCCTTCCGGTTGATAATCAGATTATCCGGCACCGCATAAAGCGGATAGATAAACGGGGACTTGGGGGTTAGGCTTCCCGTAAGCAGCGGTTCATAATAACCAGTAACCAGCAGCCCATTTTTTCCTCCTGAAACCGGATAAATATCAAAATTTTTCTGCACCATGGCCGCAAGCTGCCCGGCAGGAGCGGTTCGTACCAACTGCAGAAAAAATCGGCAGCTTTCCAGCATCCATGAGGCCGGATAAAGATTGTTTCCAACCCTGATTTTTTTATGCGGGGAAAGTTTGGCTAAAAAGCTGATATGCTGCTCAAGGGCGGTAATCAAACCTTCCTTACTGCCCTTGTCAGTAAATTTCGGAATATGAGGCGGTGGGACAGTCTTTGCGGGGTGCGGACAGCCGCTTAACCCGATAACAAATATAAAAAATACTGATAATATTATGATTTTTTTCATAATTGAAGACTGCTAAGCTATGGATATGTTTTATTAAATGCCTTAAAAAAATCCTCCAGTTTTTCTTCCGGCAAGTAATTGATTCCCGCTGCGGCCGCTCGTCCGCCGCCGGTGGGAAAGGATTTGCACAGGTTATCAGCATTTTTTTTATTGTTTAACGGTGCCCTAACGCTTATCCGCCAGGTTTTATCGTTATTTTTGGTCATTAAGGCATGGGCAGCCTCCCTCTTTTCTCTGGCCTTTAGATTGGCGAATATACCGGAAATCCTTCTTGCCCAGCTTTCATCAGGAAGTTGAAAAATCCGGTTTTTCTCCCTGGGAAAAAGGGGGTTAAGGTCAAGACATTTAGCCAAATCCGAATCATATCCGGCCCGAAGTATAGCTAATGCCTTGTTTTCCCGATAAAAAGCAAATGGATCCTGAAAAAGGTGAACCTGGCGATAAAGTTCATCCGGGGCAAAATGCAGGTCTTCTATGGTACTGCCATAACCATTATAGTTAATAAGCTCGCCAATCTCCTGTAATATATCAATTTTTTCCTGACTTAAATCATTATTTGCAGCCAGCTTTAAGGCCTGTTCATGAAGATTGTCGCCAAAGGCACCGCATATTGCCCAAAGCAAATAACGGCCGCCCAGATAATCATTGACCAGCAATGAGGTACATATATCAGGGGATGGATCAATATAAGCCCGCAGAAATGGAGAATCCGGTATCTCACCGGCAAAATGGTGATCAAAATAAACCGTCTGATTACGGTTTTGCAGGATAAGGGTTAAGGCATCATGGTTGGCCGCCATTGAAATATCCAGAACCGTAACCCGGCAGTCCCGAAGATTTTTAATTTTTTCAAGCAGCCGAATATCTCTTTTAACTCCGGTAATCAGTACTGATGAATCAGGAGAATGTGCCATGCGTAACTGATGCAAGGCACATATCCCGTCTGCATCTCCGTTAAAGACATCGTAGTGTTCAGCCATAAAACCTACAAACTTATGCCAAGGGGAACACCGATATTAGCCAGATTAAAGGTCATCATATAGGTAGTATCAAAGGGTGTGTATCTGGTTTTGAATTCAAGCGACCAGCATAGGGCCTGATAGGTCAAGCCAACATTTCCCTCATTGGTCTCACCTTCTGAAATGGAATGTTCAACCCCGGCCTCAAATATCCATCTGGACATCAGCCTGGCCTTAACATAACCGTTTAACTGCTCAATATCCGCATCCTCATTATAGCTGTAGTCAACGGCAAACTGATCGCCCCAGCTATTATAAAGTGAGCCGCCGAAATAATGATAGGGGAAACCGCCGTCATAAATATCCATTCTGGTCTTGTAGGAAATATTGATTTTATCAATCGGTGTCCAGCCCAGCTCGGCATTGATATCTGAAAACGGCTCATCAGAGTATTCGGATAGAAAACTAAGGGATTGATAAATTTTGAAATAACCCAGTTCACGCTCCGATTTATCCAGCAGATTAAAAAAGTTGTCAACACCGTAGGTAATACCGTTTTCCTGTTCTATCCGGTCAACACGGTCAAAATAAGGCAGATCGTCCTGATCCACATCAGGAATAAAGGCATATTCAATATATGGCCTTGCCTCATGGGTAAAACCGTTGCTGCCGCTGCCAAAATCCTTAACCAGGGTGGTTCCTACCTCGGTGAACAGATCAAACAGCAGCCGATTCTGACTGCCGCTCTCATCCCAGGTGGATTCACCATTCGCATCAATGGCATAATAATAAGTTTCACGCAGACCGACCTCAGCCCTGGATTCAAGATATTGACCAGCCGGAATAGCCGAACTTACGACCGGATGAAGATCAACCCTTTGCCCGCTTACTCCCTCTTCACGGTAAAAATTCACATAATCTGTATTCCAGCCGAGGGTAAAAATAGTATCGCCAATATCCCTTGAGCCTGTAAATTCAAGACTAGGCAGTTTCCAGGGCGATGAAGTACGCTTGGCGGCCTTAACCGTTACCTCTTCACCGGTAACCGGATCAATATGAGTACCAAGCACTATATCATCAAGCGATGATGCGGTATAGCTGTCAGTGGCAGTTACGCCATCAGCAGAGGTGGTTTCGGTGGTGATGATATATTCCCCTTCATCTGGTCTGGTATCATCAATTACCAGCAAACCGGCCTCAAGAGACATGCCGGACCAGGATTTTAACAGCTTCAGGCTGTTTTCCCGCTCATCTTCGGTCTTGTTATCAAATCCCCGGCCAAAGACCTCTATAAATCTCTTGTTGGTTTTGCTAAAACCAGTTACGCCATTGTTAAATTCGGTTAAATAATCCCGATCCGAGACTAGATCTAAATCGGCCTTGGCAATCAGGCTTGGCGAAAAGGAGTGATCCACCTTGCCCCTAAACCAATATCTATCACTATTGGTATGGGTAAAACCAGTATCATCATAATACTCTTCCTCGCTGGGATCGCTTAGCTTGTCATCAAGATAACTTCCCATAAAGGTTCCCTTGCTGTCCTCGCTATATACATATCTAAATTCTGCCCCCGGCATTGCTCCGCGGCCGGTGTAGTATTCGGGATAAAGGGTAATATCAGCAGATTCGGAAAGGTTGATAAAAAACGGGAAATTAAAACCCGTGCCGTTATCGCTGGAATGTGAAAATTCAGGAAACAAAAAGCCGGTCTGACGGGTGTTTTTGATCGGGACAATAAGGTAAGGACTGTATAAAACCGGAATGTTTCTGATTCTAAAACGGGCATGTTTCATCACTGCATAACCGCCCGGCTCGATGGTCGTTTCACTGCTGGCAATACTCCAGGGCGGCACTTCCCCGTCCTTCACCTTACAGGTAATTGCCCAGCCGTCTTCTATAAAATAGGTGTTGACTCCGGTTTTTTTGATTTTTTTCCCCTCAAAATGCAGATCCTTTTCCCGCCTGATAATGGTGGCATTTGAAAAGGAGCCAGTCTCTCCGCTCAAGTTAATATCGGCCTTGTCCGCATGAAGGGTATCCTCTGCACTTTCTATCTGGATATTGCCTCTGGCCTTGATGCTTTTCATGGTCAGATCATAGGCTATCCAGTCCGCACGAATGGTAACTTCGGTCTTTTCAACCGGCTTTTTATTATTTACAATTTCTTCGGCAGAGCTTTCTTTTTCGGCGTAATTTTCTCCCAAAAGTTCCGACCATTCGGTTACTTTATTTTTTGCCGGAGGCTGCGGGGGGAGCCGACGAATTTTTTTCAGTATAATATTACCTTCCGCAACAATACTCTGCGGATTATCGTATCTGGTAACCTTATCGGCGGAAATTTTCCATTCCTCGGTGGATACTTCCTCGGCAAAACCCGGCTGGGCCGAGATCATCATACCGAAACCTAATGAAAATAAAAGTCCTCTGCTGATTCTGGTTTGCTGCGGCAAAAAGTACGGCACCTTAAACTCCTTATAAAAATTTGAATTCGTTATATGCTGCATTTCCAAGCAGCTAAGCATAACTTGAAATAATTGATTTGTGAACAATAAATCGGGAAAGATTGAAGAAAAATCTTTGCGGCCAGCTTTGGAAATGAAATAAAAGTCAGTTTTTTTCTATTTGCTTCCATCCTGGAAAAGACCGCAATAATACTGTTTTTCATGGTTTTTTCTTGCCTTGAAAGTAGTTATGAGTTAGCCTGAAACGCTGGGCAAAGGCAGGCATTGCTGCTGTAAACGGCCCTAAGCGTTTGACCGCCCTGTTGATATGGTTTTTAACCAAAACGATATTAAGGAGCTTTGCCCCGGCAGGGTTTTTCTCCATTTTGCATGGATCGGAAAATAAGGAAGATTAAATGGATTCAGAAAAAAATAATGCCTCATCTGCCGCTAAAAAAACCGCCAGAAAGGCACAAAAAGGTGCCTGGTGGAAGAGTACTGATGCACTAAATAATGAGGATATGGAAGCAAAAGATGCTTCGGCTTCAAACAAAAAAACAAGCAGTAAAAAAGATAATATGCAGTCTGAGGATGCGGAAAAACATAAAACTAAAAATACCAAATCGGGGTTTAGGCCGAACTTTATTGCCCGTAGGCTTAGAAATCCGGCAATTTACGAAATAATAACGGGTAATTCGCCCAGTATGGAACAATTAAGGACAGCCAGGATAAAGGCTTCCCTTACCGGCGGTATTTCCTTTGACCGTTATCTGATGCTGCAAAAACCGTGGCCCAAGTCAATTCCGGCAGCCTGTCCTGAATATACAAAGCCGCCCGCAAAAACTCCCGCCAAATCAAAAAAAATTGCTGATAATCAGGAAAAACAGGTTCAGCAGGATGAGGGGCCGAAACCGGTCTGTAAATTGTTGATCAATGCCGAGGAGCCGGAGGAGTGCAGGCTGGCACTGCTTGAAGACGGACGGCTGGAATCACTTCATGTTACCACCGTCAACAGTACCCAGACCAAAAACAATATCTACAAGGCCCGCATCGTTGCTGTGGAGCCGAATTTGCAGGCCGCCTTTGTTGATTACGGCAATGACAGAAATGGTTTTTTACCCTTTAGCGAAATTCACCCTGAATATTTTAAGCCTAATCTCCCTGATGAAATTAAAAAGCTGGTCGAAACCAGGCAGTGGCGGAAATTGTCCATTTCCGATGTGGTGCAAAAGGGCCAGGAGGTGATTGTTCAGGTGGTCAAGGAGGAAATAGGACAAAAGGGCGCCAATATGACTACCTATTTATCCCTGCCGGGCCGATGCGTGGTCTTGATGCCCGGCTCTGATTCCACCGGCGTTTCCCGAAAAATTTCCGGTGAGGAAAAAAGACGCCGGCTGCGTGATTATATGAACGCCATGAATATTCCGGACGGAATCGGCTGGATTGTGCGTACTGCCAGTATTGATATTACCGAAAATGCCCTGCTGCGCGATGTAGAATATCTGCTCCGCCTTTGGGAGGAAACCAGAAAAAAGGTGCAGCAGATAGAGGGTGTGGGCATGGTTTACGAGGATCACCATGCGGTACTAAGATTTTTGCGGGAATACTTTGATCCGGCGGTAGAAGAAATTCTGGTGGATGATGAAACTGCTCTGGCCCAGGTCAAGGGTTTTATCGAATTGCTTCCCAAGGCCCAGCGAAAGGTTCGGGTCAGGCTCCATCGGGGCAGCCGTCCGATTTTCAATCAGTTTAGTGTTGAGGATCAGATAGAATCAATCTATCAGCCCAGGGTAAATCTGCCTTCCGGCGGCTCCATCGTCATTGATCCCACCGAGGCCCTGGTAGCAATTGATGTTAATTCCGGTTCCACTTCAAAGGGGAAAAACTTTGAGGCTTCCATCTTCCAGGCCAATATGGAGGCGGCAGCCGAACTTGCCCGCCAGCTTCGCCTGCGCGATCTTGGCGGCCTGATTGTGGTTGATTTTATTGATATGCGCAGCAGTAAAAATATACGGGAGGTGGAAAAAAGGCTTAAAGAAGCCATGAAGAGGGATAAGGCCAAGGTGGATTTCAGCCGCATTTCAAAATTTGGGCTGATGCAGATTTCCAGGCAAAAGTTGGGTTCTCCCCTTGCTGACGGCAACTACCGTGTCTGCGAAAACTGTAAGGGACGGGGGATGATAAAATCAGTGGAATCACTGGCCCTTTTTTATTTGCGCCGCATTCAGACCGGAGCCAGCAGAAAAAACATCAAACAGGTTGAATGCCGTTTTCCCCTTGATGTAGCGGCCTACCTGCTCAATAATAAACGCCGGGAACTCCATGAGCTGGAAAAAAAATACGCTGCCGAAATTATAGTTATTGCTGATTCCGGCTATAAACCAGCCCAGCATGAAATAACACTGAAAAAATAAAAGGGATAAAAACTGCTTATAAATCCATGAAACTTTTACTGCATAGCTGTTGTGCACCATGCACCATCTATCCTCTGATTAAACTTGGTGAGGAAGGCTACAAGATAGAAGTTCTTTTTTATAACCCAAATATCCACCCCTTTACTGAATACCGTAATAGGCTAAATTCATTAAAGGATTTTCTGAAAGATAAAGATATAAGACTGCATATTCCAGAAGAATATGAGCTAAAGACTTTTTTCCGCAAAGTTGTTAATAATGAAAGCAAGAGATGCCTTTCCTGCTATCAAATAAGAATAGACTTTTCAATAAATTACATGAAAAATCATGGCTTTGACGCATTTTCAACCACCCTGCTCTATTCAAAATACCAAAACCATGATTTTATCAAAAAATATGCCGAAATGGAGTGCAGAAAGGATGAACTGGATTTTGCCTATGCAGATTTCCGCAAGGGATGGCAGGATGGCATAGATGAATCTATCAGGCTGGAGATGTATAGACAAAAATACTGCGGCTGTCTTTATAGTGAACAGGAACGGTTTGATAATAGATGGAAGAAAAGACAAAGAAAATTAAAGGGATCCTTGAATAATTGAGCTTTCTTCCAAATTCTTCGTTACAGTCGAAAATTTATCCTCGGAATATTAAACTATATGCCTGCGGTAAATTTTCTCCTGTGCCTCGAATTTGATTGAAATTTCTAATTATTCAAAGTTCCCTAAAAGGGGAATAAGATGATAAAACTAATAATATTGGCAACTTCTAACCAAAACAAGGTAAAAGAATTTCAAAAAATGCTGGGTGATTTTGATATAGAAATAAAATCAATCGGTGATTTTCCAAACCTTCCCCAGCCGGTGGAAGATGGGGAAACATTTGATGATAATGCCTATATAAAAGCATCCCATGCCGCTAAAATACTTGGTCTTCCGGCCATAGCTGATGATTCCGGTCTGGTGGTCGAGGCTTTAGACGGAGCCCCCGGCGTTTATTCTGCCCGTTATGCCGGAGAAGATGCAACTGATGATGATAATTGCCAAAAGCTCCTTAAAGAAATGGAAAATCATCGCAACCGAAAGGCAAAGTTTGTCTGCAACCTCTCCATTGCCGTACCTTCCGGCCCGGCTCTTACCTACGAGGCAGAATGTGAAGGCATTATCTTACGGGAAAAAAGAGGCAGCTCCGGATTTGGCTATGATCCTCTTTTTTACTTCGAGGAATATGGCAAAACCTTTGCCGAACTAAGTATGGAAGAAAAAAATCAGGTCAGCCACCGCGGCAAAGCCCTGGCCGAGTTCAAATCCGAGCTGCCAAAGGTTATAAAATGGCTGGAACAAAGACTTTTCGAGGAAAAACCGCCCAAGCCGGACCATAGCGAATTTGAAGATAATGACTGGTCGAAATAAAACATGAAACTCTCAAAAAATATCATTTTAGCTAAATTACGTGAAAATTATCCAATGTTATCTTGAAGCATCAAAGCGAATACAAGATGCAGTAGTCAGAAACCTTGAAATTATTGGAGAAGCAGCAAAAAATATTTCAAAAGAGTTCAAAGGATTACATGTCGGAATTCCGTGGAATGGTGTTGCAGGGATGAGAGACAAGTTGATTCATAATTATTTTGGAGTAAAAATAGATATTGTTTGGGATTTTGTTGATGAAAACATCGACGAACTCAAGGCACTTTGCCCCATATCTCACAGAAAAACTGGAGGAGAAAATGAACCGGAAGAGTTTTATCAGTCTATGTCAAAAAGGTGCGGTATGCCTGATTCTGTCTGCACCTGCCGGGCTGCAGGCCGTTAGCCTGGATGAGGTCTTGCAGGATGTGGTTGCCACCAATCCCCGCATTCTGGAGAAACAAAAGGCCTATAATGCAGCTCTTGCGGAGCAAAAAGATGCCCGAAGTCTTTATTTTCCCAAGGTTATTTTTTCTGGTGATGTCGGTTATAAATATCATCGGGAGGATAAGGACTGGGACGAAGAAGAAAAAGAGCATCTGGAAGAAATCGACTATGATAATGAAACCGATGACGGCTTCTATGATGCAAGGCTGACCATCAGCCAGTTGCTCTACGATTGGGGCAGGACTTCTTCCCTGAAATCAGCCAGAAAAAACTATATGCTTGCCGCTCTTTATTCTTATCTGGGAGAGGCAAATCAGGTGGCTTATGAGACCATTGCCGCCTATTTGCATGTCCTCAAGTATAATGAATTGCGGGAACTGGCCATGGAAAATGTGCTGACCCATGAAAATTTGCTTGAAAGCGTGAAGTTGCAGGTGGAAAGGGGCAGAAAGGGACGCTCTGATCTTGAACGGGTTAATGGCCGTCTGGCTTCAGCCAGGTCAAGATTGCTGCTTAGGCGTAACGATTATAAAAAGGCGGTTTACACCCTGCATAAAATGCTGGGCCGCTTTGTTGTGGCTGATGATATGACCATGCCGGAAATGGGAACCGACGGGCTGCCGCAATCGCTGAAAGAGGCCCTTGATCTGCAGGTTAAGTTTAATCCGCTGCTGCGTGAAGCCTACTATAATACCGCTCAAAAAAGGTCGGAACACCGTAATAAAAGGGCGGACATTTGGGGCCGTTTATCCCTGGAAGGCTCTGCCGGAGTGGAAAACGAGTTTGATTCCGAGGATGATTACCGGGCAGATGCGAGCGTCAGCGTGCATTATCAGCATACCCTGTTTGATGCGGGCAGGCCGCACCGGGTTCAGGCTGCGGTCAGCCAGGTTCACAGAGAGCAGCAAAAAAGTTATCAAATCCGCAGAACCCTGCTCAGGGATATTCAGCTTTCCTGGTCTGCCCACAAGATTTTGGCCGACCAGATCGGCATACTCAAGAAAAATCTTTATTTTACCGGTAAATCGCTTGAATCCTACAAAAAGGAATTTGTTTTGGGACGGCGGAGTCTGATCAACATTCTTGATATTCAAAATGAGTACCGCCATATTAGCGAACAGCTTATTGATACCGTTTATTCCAGGGAAATAGAAAAATACCGGATCTTGCTCTCCGAAGGAATTTTGCTCTCGGAACTGGGGCTGCTTAATCCGCTGGCCCAGACCATGATTGAAAAGGATAGCGGTTATGTGCCGTTTAGCAATGATGAACTGCCGCTTGAACCTGATTTTGATCAAGATCAGGTTATGGATGATATTGATGTCAGCATGAACAGTCTGGCCGGGGAACAGGTGAATGAACTTGGGATTAGCAGCAAATATGACAGCAGCTATATCTATAGGCAGGCAGGGCCGGAAAGCGGTGCCAGCGAGGTTGTAATTAGTGCTGGTGATTCGCTGAAGAAAAAGCCTTTACAGGTAAATGTTGACACCCGCTTTGATTTTGATGTGTTTTTACCGAAAAGCGCCGGGCTTTCAAGCGATATGACCAGCCGGTTTATGAAGGAGCTTGTGCATCAGGCCAGAGATTACAGCACCGAGTTCCCTCTTTATCTTACGGTAAGTACTAATGAATATGATAAAGAAGATGATAATTATGCCTTAGCCATTAAGCGGGCATATACCTTAAAACGGATTCTGCAGCAAAATAGAATCGGCAATGGGATATTCGTTTTTGCCGATACTAATGCCGCCCGCGGCCACAATGTCCTGCGGCTGAAATTCACCGATAAAACCTCTGATTATAAGTCTCAATATCTAAGCCATGCGGTGGCGGGCAAGGTCTTTGCTCACGGCAAGGCCAGGATTAAGGACAGCAAAAAACTTGCCGGAGTGATCACCGCCATCCGGCAGCATCAGGGAAGGGCGGAAATCATCCTTTATTCCAATGAGCTGCCGGATAAAAATCAGCAGCTTGGTCTTGAGCGGGCGGCTTTAATGACTGATTATCTGAGCGAAAAAGGTCTTGGGCCGGATAAGGTAAGCGTTTTTTACTGGGGAAGTTTTGAAGAAGACCCGGTTCTGCCGGAATCAAAGCGGGTAAACCAGTTTATGCAATATGTGCTGAGAGGCGAGGGACTATAGTTACCTAGGAGATGAAGCTTAGTGTTATCAAGCTGTTGGCGGAGCATTTGACCCGGCAGGGCATGGAGGTTCATACCGAGACCATTTGCCACCGTCTCGGCATTGCTGCCGATGCCGAAAGCGTTACTCCTGAGCTGGTGGTGGATTTTGCCCAAAAATCGGGGATTTTAGCAAAATTCACCAAGGAGGATATTCACCGGATCCATCCGCTGACCCTGCCGGTTATGCTTGTTCTTAAGGACGGCAGCGGCTGTTTATGTATGAAGGTTGGCAATACCCGGGCAAAATGCCTGCTCACGGGCGGAATTACCCGCAGTATCCCCCTGCAGGAACTAACTGATAATTATTCAGGCTATTGTTTTTTCCTGGGCAAGTTATCCGGTAAATCCGGCCTTGAGCATGAAGAGGTGCGGAGCAAGCAGGGCTGGCTGCTGCGGGCGGTCAAGGTCTCGCTGCCCATTTACCGCGATATTCTGCTGGCATCTCTGGCCGTCAATCTCTTTGTGCTGGCGGTACCGATGTTTTCCATGAATGTCTATGACCGGGTGGTACCCAATTTTGCCGTTGAAACCTTATGGGTGCTGGCCAGTGCGGTTATTATCATTATTATTTGCGATGCCCTGCTGAAATTTCTGCGGGTCAATTTCATTGAACTTGCCACCAAAAAAAGCGATATTTTAATATCTTCCCTGCTTTTTGAAAAGGTGATGGATCTGCGGATGGAGGCCGGGCCGACCAATGTGGGCGGCTTTGCCTCTAATATCAAGGAGTTTGATGCCATCAAGAACTTTATGAGTTCCTCGGTGATCCTCTTTGTCATCGACCTGCCTTTTGCCCTGGTCTTTCTGGCCGCCATCTTTTATGTGGGCGGCAGTCTGGTTGTGATTCCCATAATTTGTATGCTGCTGTTGCTGGCCTATGTGCTGGTAATCAGAAAACCGCTTTTTGCCAGTATTGCTGCTTCCTTTGAAGGGGGCGTACAGAAAAATGCCCTGCTGATTGAAAGCATTGCCGGTCTTAAAAATATCAAGATTTTTAATGCTGCCGGCCGGTTTCGGGCCAGATGGGAACATTTGGTCAGCACGCTGGCCGGGCAGGGCATCAAGAGCCGCTTTTTATCAAGCTCCATCAACACGGTGATGGGAATGCTGATTCAGCTTGACAGCGTTTTTATTGTTATTTACGGGGTTTACCTGATCAATAGCGGTAAGCTGACCATGGGCGGATTGATTGCGGTGATGATTCTTTCTTCCAGGGCCATTTCTCCGGTGGGGCAGGTGGCCGGGCTGCTTTCTTCCTATGACCAGACCAAGGTGGCCTATTCTTCCCTGAAAAATATTATGGAAATGCCGGCCGAGCTGGAAGGGGGGCATAATTTTCTTTGCCCGAAAAGTCTGGACGGCGGCATTGAGTTTAAGGATGTCTCCTTTGCCTACCCCAATATGGAACAGCCCAGCGTAAAAAATATTTCTTTCCGTATCAAGCCGGGGGAAAAGGTGGCTCTTTTGGGGGCCAACGGTTCGGGCAAGACCACCCTGCACCAGCTTATGGTGGGCTTTTATCGGCCCCAGCAGGGCAGTATTCTGGTGGATGGGCTGGATATGAGTGCAATTTCGCCGATATTTTTGCGTCAGCAGATTGCCTGTGTGCCGCAGGATGTGCTTTTGTTTGCCGGCACTTTGCGGGACAATCTCACCCTGAAAAATGTGCATATTGCCGATGACGAGCTGCTGGCGGCCATTCGTCTTGCCGGACTTGAAGAGCTGATTCAGGGCTGTCCCCAAGGAATTGCCATGCCGATTAGCGAGGGCGGAGCCAATCTTTCAGGCGGTCAGAGACAGGCGGTTGCCATCGCCAGAGCCTTTATTGGTAAACCGTCAATTGCTCTTCTGGATGAACCGACCAACTTTATGGACGGCCGGAGCGAACAGGGTTTTGTGGCAAAAATCAGGCCGATGGTAGAAGATATAACCCTTATTATCTCCAGCCATAAAAATGCCCTGCTGGCTCTGGTGGATCGGGTAATTGTCATGGATAAGGGCCAGGTTATCTTTGATGACGGCAAGGAAGTTTTCATCCAGAAGTTTTACGGCTCGGCAGGGAAAAAGACAATAGGGCAAGACTCTTGAAAGATAAAATTCCTAAGGAACAGCTTGATTATATTTCCATCTATGAAAGGGCGGTCTATGAGCAGCATTATGCCCGCTCCAGAGTTATTGTGGTCAGCCTGGTGCTGATTATGGTGATGCTGATTGTCTGGGCAAGGTTTGCCGCCATAGATGAAGTAACTAGGGGAATGGGGGTGGTGGTTCCTTCGGGCAAGATTCAGACCGTGCAGAATCTGGAAGGCGGAATCATCGAAGAGCTTTTGGTCAGAGACGGCGATCAGGTGGCGGCCGGGCAGGTATTGCTCAAGATCAAAAATCAGGGTTTTGAGAGCGTTTTTAATGAGTCAAAGACCACCCTGGACAGCCTGTCGCTTGAGATTTCAAGACTTAAGGCAGAACTTAATGAAACTGCCTTGCATCTTGAGCCGGAGCTGCAGAAAAAGCATCCTGAAATCGCCCGTGTTCAGGCGGAACTTTATAGCTCCAATATGCGTTTTCTGGATAGTCAGCGGCATATCATCGAGGAAAAAATCAAGCAAAAACAGGCGCAAATTGATAAAATTCGTTTGAAGGTCAAACATCTTAATAAAAAGGCCGGTTTGCTTAAGCAGCAGATCGATATTACCAGGCCGCTGGTTGAACAAAAGATTGAATCCCAGAGCGATTTTCTGGAATTGCGGCGGAAGCAGGCGGATATTCTTGAGCAAAAAGATATGGCGGTGTCGTCCATTCCCGATCTCGAAAGCCAGAAAAGCGAGATGGAGAAGAAAAAGGAAGAGCTGACCATTACCTTTAAGGCCAGAGTGCAGAAGGAACTGGGCGAGGCGCTTAGAAAAAGGGATTCGCTTGCTGAAAAACAGGCCACCTTCAAGGATCAGGTCAGCCGCACCCTGGTCAGAGCCCCGTCTGCTGGTATTGTTAAACAGATTCATGTCAATACCCTGGGGCAGGTGGTCAAGCCGGGGATGGATCTGGTGGAGATTGTACCTCTCAAGGATAACCTGCTGATTGAAGCAAGAATCAGGCCGTCTGATATTGCCTTTCTTCATCCCGGACAAAAGGCGACCGTCAAGGTAACGGCCTATGATTTTTCTATTTACGGCGGCCTGGCCGGGCGGGTGGAACGAATCAGTGCCGATACCTTAAAGGATGAAAGAAACCAGACCTATTTTCTGGTGGAAATTGTAACTCCCAGAACCGACCTAGGCACCAAGGACAAGCCGTTAAAGATTATTCCCGGCATGACCGTTTCGGTGGATATTATCACCGGCAAAAAAACTATCCTTTCCTATATTCTGAAACCGCTGTTGAAGGCCAGGCAAAACGCCCTGACCGAGCGGTAATTTTTTGAATGTTTTCATTTAGTTTATTCAAAATAGGCTGACAATTTACCAGCTACAGCCTGAAAAAATTGCAGAAAATCCGCTCTGCCGCTATAATCGCCGCCGATTATAAGGTTTTGAGAATAACCATAGGCAGGAAGTGATGATTTTAATAACCAAAAAATATTTTCCGTTTATCTGCTTGACTATAGCCATGATTTTATGGTCAAGCTCCTTTATTGCCCTGAAAATAGCCTTCCGCCATTATGATCCAATGCTGGTGATTTTTGGCCGGATGCTGGTGGCTACCTTGTGCTTTTTACTGCTTTGCAAACCCATTTTCAGAAATTTTTCATACCGGAAAGGCGATTATAAGATATTATTATTTATGGCTTTTTGTGAGCCATGCCTTTATTTCCTCTTTGAGGCAAAGGCCCTTGAAAATACCACTGCTTCCCAGGCTGGAATGATTACCGCCATCTTGCCTGTTCTGGTGATGACTGCGGCAGTTTTTTTGTTAAGGGAAAAAATCGGCATCAAAGGCTGGGCGGGCAGTTTTTTGGCGGTATTTGGCGTTTGCCTGCTGACCTTTACCGGCCAACCGGCGGAAAATGCACCAAATCCGGTGCTGGGAAATTTTTATGAACTGGTTGCCATGATTTGTGCCACCGGCTACACCATCGCCATGCGCTTTCTTGCTCACCGCTACTCCCCGCTTTTTCTGACTGCAACCCAAGCCTTTCTGGGGTGTATCTTCTTTTTTGTGATGCTTTTTCCTGCCGGAGCCAAACTGCCGCCGACCCAGGATCCGGCGGCCTGTCTTGCCGTGATTTATCTGGGCGCGGTTATCACCATCGGGGCATATGGCTTTTATAATTACGGCTTAAAATATGTTGCGGCCAGTCGGGCGGCATCCTTTACCAACCTGATTCCGGTATTTACCTTTATTCTGGGCTGGGCGGTTTTAGACGAAACCCTTACCGGCTGCCAGTTTATGGCCGCCCTGCTGGTTCTTTTCGGGGTCTGGTTTGGTCAGCAGGCAACCTATGAACCAAATGGTAAAAAACGCTAGGTTTACGTTAGATCTTCACCGTCAATATCGTCCTCATACTCCTCGTCATCTTCCAGAGAGGCTTCATAGGCTTCTTTTTGCTGCTGTGCCAGGACCGCTTTGGGGATCTTGGATTCCGGCAGGATCAACTCCTTGATTTTGGCTATTTCACCTTTTAATTCGGCATCCTGCAAACAGGTTGAACACGCCACGGCGTGTCTTTCCATAAACGAAATCATCCTGGCCGGAGCCATGGTCTCGTCGCAGACTTTCAGATACCAGGTCTTTGTTAGATTTACTAGTCTTTCACACTGCATGTCTGGATGAAAATATGTAAAATAGCAAGGAACGGCGAGGCAAGACCCGCCGTCTTTAAGCAGGGATTATTCCGCAGCAGCCGCTATAACTTCCAAATGCTTTCCGCAGGCATAGCAAAAAACATGCTCAGACGGGAGAGTAGACCTGTTTTCAGGATTGCAGACCGGACAAGAAGGCTTATCATCATTTTCTTTCTGCAGGATTGAGCGGCAAAAAAGGTATATCTTTTTAATAGCTTGACTATTATTACGTTTATCCCAGGCCAGCAATATCAACAACAGCAAAATTGCAGCAACCGCAAACCAGCCGGCAGCCAGGGCAAAAATATGGCAAAACTTCATCACCAATTTCAGTAAAGCCATCAAGGTCATGTTCAAGGTAACCATTTTTTCTCCTCGGGTCTTGATAAATTTTTGAGAAGAAGGATTATAATACAGAGAAAACAAATTTTCATTTATTTTTTTCAGATAATTTTAGAAACAAAGGGAGTGTTCAAAGTTAAAGTTTCTCAGGATTGACGACATACACAGCAAGCCGACTGTTGTAAAGGCCATGCACTTTGGGTACTACGCTTCGCTTAGCAATAATCTGCTTTCCGTTTGCTTGCTCAAGGGTAAACTGAATTTGGCAAGCATAAACCAGTTTTTACCCACCTGAATTTCAAAAGGACCAAATAATGTTTGATTTTTTACGAGTTCATTATTTTTATCAGTATTCCGTCCTGATATGCCTCCCAGCCGGGCGGAATGCTGATTTTGGCAGGAGTTTTTGGGCGGGGGCTTGCTTCATCATGTTGTACCTTGCCTGAATCCAGGGCCTGTAAAAGTTTGAAAACCAAATCAGCCGCCCCTTCCGAAACCACCAGTTTCCGCTTATCGGCAGTGGAGATATTGCCGCCAAGGTCAAGGCAGTGCAGGGAGACGGCTCGGTCGGCCAGGTTTTTCAGCAGATCTAAGGCCTGCTCTCGGCTGCCAAGCACTGAGGCGGAATCTAAAACCAGCAGATGATCTCCTGCCCTTAAATCCGCCAGCATCCTTTGGCCCGCTGGCCGCTTGATAAAACAAGTGCTTTTTTCTGCCTGCTCCTCGATGAAAAAATTCTGCACCTTCAGCCCCAGATGCTCCTTGGCATACTTGTTTAGTTTCTGTCTGCTTTGCTCCTCTTCCTGGCCGGTAAACATATAGCCTGCAATCTGCATATCTCCTCCTAAGGTATGAAATCAATTTGCCTGTTGGCAAGTTTTCGTTATAATGGCCGCCATTTAATAAGGCAAACAAAATGGATAAAGAGGAAGAGATGCCCGAAAAAAGACTGGCGGAGCTGACCAGGCTGCTTGCTGACCATGCCCATCGTTATTATGTACTTGATGATCCAATAATTTCTGATCAGGAATATGACAAACTTTTTCAGGAATTATTGGCAATAGAAGAAAATCATCCTGAGCTTCGCCGCCTGGATTCACCCAGCCAGAGGGTAGGCGGCCGGCCACTAGATAAATTCTCGCAAGTAGAGCATTCCTTTCCCATGCTCAGTCTGGAGAACAGCTTTTCTAATCAGGATTTACTCGACTTTGAAAAAAGGCTGCATAATTACCTGGGCAGTGCCGAGCCAATCAGTTATGTTGCCGAACCCAAAATTGACGGTTTGGCGGTGGAACTGGTTTATAAGGCAGGGAGCTTGGTGCTGGCCTCGACCCGCGGGGACGGTCTGACCGGAGAGGATATTACCGCCCAGATCAAGACCATCGGGGCAATCCCCCTGCAATTAAGGCCGCCCAGCTCAGATACTCTGGAGATACGCGGCGAGGTTTTTATGAACCGCAGCGGCTTTGAAGAGCTTAATAAGCAGCAGGCCGCCGCCGGAAAAATCATCTTTGCCAACCCCAGAAATGCCGCCGCTGGTTCCTTGCGTCAGCTTGATCCGGCCATTACCGCCGCCAGACCGCTTAGTTTCTTTGCCTACGGGGTATCTAATCCAGACACCTCGGCATGTTCCAGCCAGACTGAGCTTTTAGCCAGATTGCGTGAACTTGGCCTGCCTACCAATAAGCTGGTCAAATCATGCCGGAATATGGATGAGGTAATCAGTAATCTGGAGTATCTGACCTCAATACGCCCGGCCCTGCCCTATGAGATAGACGGCATGGTGGTCAAGGTTGATTCCTTTAGCCTGCAAAACCGCCTTGGCAACAAGGCCAGAGCCCCTAGATGGGCTATTGCCTGTAAATTTGCGGCCACTCAGGCAAACAGTATTATAACTTCTGTGGAATTTCAGGTGGGCAGGACTGGTGCGGTAACTCCGGTTGCCAATCTTGAGCCGGTAAATATTGACGGTGTAACCGTTAGCCGGGCCACCCTGCATAATCAGGATGAGATTGACCGCAAAGACCTGCATGTGGGCGATACGGTGCTAATTCAACGGGCTGGAGATGTTATCCCGGAAGTAGTTAAGGCGGTGCCGGAAAAACGCACCGGCAGCGAACAGGCTATTATAATGCCGAAAAACTGCCCGGAATGCGGCTCTCTGCTGGAAAAACCGGCGGGAGAGGCCGTAACCAGATGCAATAACCCCCTATGTCCAGCCCAAAGGCTTAAGGCCCTGATTCATTTTACTTCCAAGGCCGGACTGGATATTGACGGGCTGGGCAGAAAAAATATGGAACAGCTTTTTTCCCTTGGGCTGGTTAGCTCCATTGCTGATATTTTTGAGCTAAAACCGGAGCAGCTAGCTGGCCTGGAGGGCTGGGGGGAAAAATCAGCCAAAAATTTGATTGCAGCCATTGACGAAAAACGAAGGCCCGAACTGGGCAGGTTTCTGTCAGCACTTGGCATCCGTTTTATCGGCGAGGTTACTGCCGCCACCCTTGAAAATAATTTTTCTACCCTGGAAGAACTTATGCGGGCAGATGAACATGCATTGATGGAAATAGATACCATCGGGGAGCAGGCGGCCGGAAGTTTGGCCTCATATTTTCGGGATGAAGAGGTGTGTAAGCTGCTGGAACGGCTTTCAAGGGCCGGAGTGGAGATAAGAAAACACCTACAGGCTGCTGATAATTCTCTGGTTTTTCAGAATGAAGTAATCCTGTTTACCGGCAGTTTAAGCCGCCTTTCCCGCAGTGAGGCCAAAAAGATAGTCAAGGAAAACGGCGGCCAGACCGCAAGCTCGGTAACCAAAAAAACTACCTTGGTGGTGGTAGGTGAAAAGCCCGGCTCCAAAAGAAAAAAGGCCGAGGAAATGGGAAAAAAAATCATTACCGAAGAAGAATTTTTATCGCTTCTTGAATAAAATGAATCTGCAGGTATTAGTACAGTAGCTTTCGGGCAAGGATTGCCTTTTTGCCGATTTTGCGGAAAAATGGGTTTGCCCGCAGGTTAAAATGATTTATCATACAGAAAATTTGGGTTTATCGTAAATTAAAATCACAAGGAGACTTTATGAAACCGCCCGTTCGTGTAGCTATTACCGGTGCTGCTGGTCAGATTAGCTATTCCCTTATTTTTCGTGTTGCCGCTGGAGATATGCTGGGCAAGGATCAGCCGGTTATTCTCCAGCTTCTGGAAATTCCCCAGGCCATGGAAGCCTTGAAAGGCGTGGTGATGGAGCTTAACGACTGTGCCTTTCCTCTGGTTGCAGGCATTGAAACCACAGATGATCCCAATGCGGCATTTAAGGACACCAATTATGCCATTCTGGTCGGCTCCAGACCACGCGGGCCGGGTATGGAACGTTCCGATCTTCTACAGGCCAATGGGGCCATTTTTACCGCCCAGGGCAAGGCCCTAAATGATCATGCCGACCCGGAAGTAAAGGTTTTGGTAGTTGGTAATCCTGCCAATACCAATGCCTTGATTTTATTAAAAAATGCTCCCAAGCTGAAGCCGGAAAATATTACTTCCATGATGCGTCTTGATCATAACCGTTCCAAGTCGCAAATTGCCGAAAAAATCGGCAGCCATTCTTCTCTGGTAAAGAAGGTGGTGGTGTGGGGCAATCACTCGGCCACCCAGTTTCCCGATATCAGCTATGCAGCCGTTGACGGTAAGCCGGTGGCAGAGCAGGTTGATCATGACTGGTATGTAAACACCTTTATCCCGACTGTACAGCAGCGGGGTGCCGCCATTATCAAGGCACGCGGGGCTTCCAGTGCTGCTTCTGCCGCCTCGGCTGCCATTGACCATATGAGAAGCTGGGTGCTTGGCAGTGATGGTGAATGGGTGAGCATGAGCGTTTACAGCAAGGGAAATTCCTATGGCGTGGACGAGGATATTATGTTTTCTTTTCCGGTAACTTGCGAAAACGGCAGGTGGAAAGAGGTGTCCGGCCTTGAGATAGGAGATTTCCAGCGTGAAATGATCAGAAAAACCGAGCAGGAACTGCTGGTTGAAAAAGAGGCTATCAAGGATATGGTTTAATAATCTTAGCGGGGAGATTGATTGTTTCCCCGCTTCCTTTACCGCTATGAATCATGGGATAAAATTGGGGTTTGCTGAAGCCAGGCGGCTTTGTGAATCCGTGATCAAAACCCTGCCCGCCGAAGAGATTGCCCTGGCTGATGCGACAGGCCGCATTTTGGCAAGTGATGTTTTTGCCTTGGTTGATTCTCCATCTATTGACGGCTCTGCCAAGGACGGCTTTGCTGTTATTTCCAGCGATATAGCACATGCTGCCTTTGATAATCCAGTCAGCCTGGAATTATCGGGAACTATTTATGCCGGAGATACGGCTGATTTAACGGTTGTTTCCGGCACTGCGGCAAGAATCTTGACCGGAGCCGAGCTGCCGCAAGGGGCAAATGCTGTGGTAGCCGAGGAGTTTACCCGCATTGAAGAAGGGAGAATTTTGGTTACAGCTCATGCCGAACCGGGCAGAAATGTCATTCCGTGCGGCAGTGATATTCGGCAGGGTGAACCGGTGGCCCGCCAAGGAGAAAAGGTCAGTCCGGGCTGTATCGGGCTGGCGGCGGCAGCAGGGTGCAGCAGTCTGCCGGTGATCAGACGGCCAAGGGTGGGCCTGATGGCGACCGGCGATGAGGTGGTTGCCCCCGG
>PDWI01006234.1_pt1 | contig 36978 bp, 40 predicted proteins | sample 1430891 | NCBI WGS metagenome assembly PDWI01 (sample SAMN01162508, study PRJNA174530) | Oral metagenome, whole genome shotgun sequencing project. | biome: Marine environment; feature: Marine mammal; material: Swab sample of the gingival sulcus; isolation source: swab sample of gingival sulcus... | reverse complement strand
GCTGCGGCGGGCCAGGACGTTGTCGCTGCCCGCCAGCACCACCCGCCGGATCACGGCCTTGGCCGAGGGCAGCCCCCCATCCAGATACACGGCCCCGATAAGGGCCTCGGTGGTGTCGGCCAGGATGCTGCTGCGCTGGCGTCCCCCGGTGGCGGCCTCGCTGCGGCTCATCCGGATATGGATACCCAGATCGAAGCTCGTCGCCACCTCGGAAAGGCGCGCACCGCAGACCAGCAGGCTTTTCATCTTCGTCAAGTCCCCTTCGCTGCGGTCGGGGTACTGGTGGAAAAGCTGCTCGTTGACGACCAGGCCCAGCACCGCGTCCCCCAGGAATTCCAGGCGTTCGTTGCTCTGTTCACGGTCCTGGCCGGTGACGTGGATGTGGCTGCGGTGCAGCAGGGCGTTGGTCAGCAGCGAGCGGTCGCGGAAATGGTAGCCCAGCTTGGCCTCGAGAGCGTCCAGTTGGTGAGAATCGACGGCCGGAGCGCCCCCCGTGGTGGCGTCCGAAGGGCTGACAGGAGCAGAACCGGACCCGGCCGGGGCGGGGCCGCTCAGCCGGGTCAGGATCTGCTGCAAACTGTCTTTCAATCCCATATCAGAAGGCTCCGTCCTCCCTCAACGGCTCAGCGGGCGGCGCCCAGGCACAGCGTGACGTTGTGCCCGCCAAATCCGAAGGAGTTCGACAGGGCGAAATCCACCTCTTCGGCGACAGCCTCGTTCGGGCAGTAGAAGAGATCGCATTCCGCATCCGGGTTCTGGTAATTGATTGTCGGCGGCAAGATGCCCTCTTTTAGAGCCAGGGTGGTGATGGCGGCCTCGATGGCCCCGGCGGCCCCCAGGAGATGCCCCACCATGCTCTTGGTGCTGCTGACCTTCAACTTGTCGGCATGATCGCCAAAGACCTGCCGGATGGCGCGGCTTTCGATCTTGTCGTTGAAGTGGGTGCTGGTGCCGTGGGCGTTGATATACCCCACCTGCTCCGGCTTGAGACCGGCCACCCGCAGGGCCTGGGCCATGCTGCCGTACGCGCCCTTGCCTTCGTTGTCGGGCTGGGTCATGTGGTAGGCATCCCCGGTGGCGCCGTAGCCACACAGGTAGCCCAGGATGTTGGCGCCACGCTTCAGAGCGTGCTCCTCGGACTCGATGACCAGGATGCCGGCGCCCTCGCCCAACACGAAGCCGTCGCGTTCCGCATCGAAGGGGCGGCTGGCGGTGGCGGGATCGTCATTGCGGGTGCTCAGGGCGCGCATGTTGGCGAAACCGGCCAGGGCCATGGGGCACACGGCCGCCTCGGCGCCACCGGTAATCATGACATCCGCATGCCCCAGCACGATCTGGTCGTAGGCCGCAGCGATGGCGTGACCACCGCTGGCACAGGCGCTGACGGTGCAGAAGTTGGCGCCCCGGAAGCCGTAACGGATGCTGACCAGCCCGCTGGCCATGTCCCCGATCATCATGGGGATGAACATGGGAGAAACACCGCGGGCCCCGCGGTTCAGCAATTTGCTGTGCTGCTCTTCGAAGGTGAGCATGCCGCCGATGCCGCTGCCGATGATCACCCCGGCCCGGTAGGGGTCCTCCACCTCGGTGATGTCGGCCTGGTCCATGGCCTGCACGCTGGCCCCCACGGCCAACTGGCAGAAGCGATCGGCCTTGCGGGCCTCCTTGGGGTCCATGCAAACATGGGGGTCGAAACCCTTCACCTCGCCGGCGAAGTGGACCTTGAAAGACTCGGTGTCGAAACTTTCGATGGGGCCGATACCGTTTTGGGCGGCCTTGAGGGCCTCCCAGGCAGTGTCCCGATCGTTCCCGACGGCGGTGACCATACCCAGGCCCGTGATGACGACTTTACGGTGCTTCAAATCCTACCTCCGCGACGAGGCCGCAGGGCCCTGCGGCCCTTCCGGCGAATACCAATTCCGGTCCCCAACTGAACAGGCTTCTGACCAGTTACGGGACCGGAAAAACAGTTTCAGCGTGGACATGTTCCCACCTTCCACCCCGACGGGGCGGAAACGGGCGAGAACCGATCTAGTCCAGATGCTGCTCGAGGTAATCGATGGCGTCCTGAACGGTCTTCAGGTTCTCCTGCTCTTCCTCGGGAATGGTGATGTTGAACTGCTCTTCCAGGTCCATCACCAGTTCGACGGTGTCGAGACTGTCGGCGCCGAGGTCCTCGGTGAAGGAAGCTTCGGGGGTGATCTGCTCAGCGTTCACCGTGAGCTTGCGCTGAATGATCTCGTACACCTGTTCCTGAATGCTGGCCATTGTGTGTTGCCCTCCTGGGTAACGTGTGGGTTTTAAGCGATCATGCCGCCATCGACCACCAGCGTCTGCGCGGTGATGTAGGAGGCTTCGGTTGACAGCAGGAACTTGACCACGCCCGCCACGTCCTTGCCCTCGCCAAACCTCTTCAAAGGGATCCGGCTAAGCATTTCCGTGCGGACCTTCTGTGGAAGGTCTTCGGTCATGTCGGTGGTGATAAAGCCGGGAGCGATCGCGTTCGCGGTCACCCCACGGCCGCCCAGTTCCTTGGCCACCGACTTGGTCAGGGCGATGATGCCAGCCTTGGAGGCGGCATAATTGGCCTGACCGGCATTACCGGTCACGCCAATCACGGACGAGATGTTGATGATCCGCCCGTCGCGCTGGCGCATCATAAGCGGTGCGACAGCCCTTGTAAAGTGGAAGGTCCCATTCAGATTGATATCGATGGGCTTGCCCCAAGCCTCGGGGCTCATGCGCACGAAGAGCCCGTCCTGGGTTACGCCGGCGTTGTTGACCAGCCCGTACACCCTGCCGAAATCCTCGTTCACCCGGGTGACGATACCTTCGACGGTCTCCCAGTCGGCGATATCTCCGGGGTAGGCCCGCACCTTCACCGGGCCATCCAGCTCTCCGGCCAGTTCCCGCAAAGGGCCCTCGCTGCGGGCCACCAGGGCCAGATCATAGCCGGCGGCCGCCAGTTCCCGCGCGATGGCGGTTCCGATACCCCGACTGGCTCCCGTGACGATGACCGCTCCATTGCTCATGGCTGTGGCCCCTTCCTCTTAGAGACTTTCCCGCAGGGCACCCTCGATACCGTCCAGATCGGCCTGGGTTCCCACCGAGATGAATTTCACATGCGGGTAGGCCCGCTTGGCCATATTGGCCAGGACCTTGCCCGGCCCCACCTCCAGGACGACGGCAGGGGCTTCCTTTTCCGCGGCGCACAGGGCTTCCATGGTCTCGTGCCAGCGCACCGGAGCCGTCAGTTGCCGACCGAAACCGGTGGCCAGGGTACCGGCCTCCGTGACGGCCGTGGCGGTCACGTTGGCCACCAGCGGCACCTGGGCGTCCCGCACGGGAATGTCCTTCAGAAATTCCTTGAAGCGGGTGGCCGCATCCTCCAGCAGGGGCGAATGGAATGCCCCGCTGACGTTCAGGGGTAGCACCCGCCGGGCGCCGGCCTCCTTGAGGGCCTGGCCCGCGGCGGCCACCGCGTCCACCTCTCCGGAAATGACGACCTGGGCGGCGGAATTGTGGTTGGCCAGGACCACCACGCCGGTTTCGGCGGTGACCCGGGCGCAGATTTCCGTGACCTGCTCCCCCTTCAGCCCAAGGACCGCGGCCATGGTGCCGGGTATCTCCTGGCCGGCGGCGAACATCAGCTCACCGCGGCGACGCACCACCTTCAGGCCGTCGGCGGGCGTCAGCGCCCCGGCGGCCACCGCGGCGGCGAACTCCCCCACGCTGTGGCCCGCCACCAGGGAGGGTTTGATTCCGCGGGCCTCCAGGGCCTTCACGATGGCCACCGAATGGGCCACGATGGCGGGCTGGGCGTTCCGGGTTTCGGTCAGCACCTCCGCCGGGCCCTCGTGCATGATGGTCAGCAGATCGGCGTCAAGGCTGTCGTTGACGGTGCCGAGGAAATCGGCCGCCGGACCGGAGGCCTGCGCCAGATCAGCGGTCATGCCGACGGTCTGGGATCCCTGGCCGGGAAAGAGCATGGGTAACTGGATCATGGTCCTTTTCTTTCGGAATTCACGCACCGTGGGCCGCGGCCAGCTTGGCCGGCAGGTCCAGTTCAATCTCGCGCCAGGCCACCTTCAAGGCGCTGGTGATGGCCCGAGCGCTGCTGCGCCCGTGGGCGATGATGCTGTTGCCGGCCACGCCCAGCAGCATGGCCCCGCCGTATACCTCGTAGCTGAAATCCCGCAGCAGGATACCCAGCACGGGTCCGAAGGCGGCTTTTTCCTCCTCGCTGAGGTCCGGCCGCCGGGCCAGGGTGTACAGGAAACGGGCGAACCCTTCCACCAGCTTCAGAGTGTTGTTGCCCGTGAAGCCGTCGGTCACCACCACGTCGCAAGGCCCCAGCATGAACTGGTTGCCCTCCACATTGCCGATGAAGTTGAGACCGGATTCCTGCAACAGTTGGTAGGTAGCCACGTTCAGTTCGGTGCCCTTCTTGGGCTCTTCCCCGATATTCAGCTGACCGACGCTGGGCTCATCAACGCCCAGGATCTCCCGGGCGAAGACGGTGCCCATGCGGGCGAAACTGAGCAGGTGTTCAGGGGTGCTCTGGGTATTGGCCCCGGCATCGAGCAGAAGCAGTTCACCCTTGATGGTGGGGATGAGGGTGGCGATGGCCGGGCGGTCCACCCCCGGCAAACGCCCCAGCAACAGCAGGCTGCCGGCCACCATGGCCCCGGTGCTACCGGCCGAAACCACGGCCTGCACCTTGCCGGCCTTGTGGTCCAGCATGGCCCGCACGATGGGGCTGTCCTTCTTGTTGCGGATGGCCACGGCGGGGCTTTCCCCCATGGCGATATCCTGCGTGCAGGGCACCACGTCCAGCGTCAGGCCGGACACATCGCGCCGGGCCAGTTCCGCTTCGATGGCAGCGACGTCCCCGTAGAAGGCGATGCCGTAAGGCGAATCGACCGACAGGGCGTCCAGGGCACCAGGCACCAACGCCGCAGGGCCGTGGTCCCCGCCCATGGCGTCCAGGGCGATCATGGGTTTGCCATTGCTGCTCACTGTCCGACCTCCTTGCCGAAATTGCCGTGCCGCAGAGTCGATAAAGGCGAAAAGAGCTTAGCTCTCGACGACCATCACTTCGCGCTCACCGTAGTAGCCACACTCGCGGCAGACGCGATGGGGCAGACGGGCGGAACCGCAGTGCGGGCACTTGTTGGGATCGGGCTTGGCCAGATTCCAGTTGGCGCGGCGCAGGTTCTTCTTGGACTGGGACGTTTTTTTCTTGGGAACAGCCATGATCCTTGCTCTCTTTCCATGACACCCGCGGCCGAAGCGCCCTGTTCACTCCCAACATGCTCGCTTCCGAGCATGTTAGTCCAGGGCATCCAGCCCCGCCCAGCGGGGATCGTAGTCCTCTTGTTCACAATCACAGGATTGCTTGTTACGGTCGACGCCGCAATGGGGACACAGCCCCTTGCAGTCTTCCCGACAGACAGCGGTGATGGGGTAGGCCAGCACCGCGCACTCGGTGAGCGCCTGGCGCAGGTCCACCTCGCCCCGGCTCTGATGCAGAACCAGAGAGTCGCCCTCGCCCTCGTCGCTGTCCAGATTCCGCAGAATCATGACCTCGACGGGGACATCCCAGGCGAACATGAATTCCTTGAGACAGCGGGCGCAGGGCACCGACCCCGTGGCCTTCAGGTCACCGTTCACAAGAAACCGGTTTTCCAGGTTATCCACCACCAGATTTCCGCTGATGGCGGCCTCGGCGGGGTGGTCCTCTCCCATGCCCAGCTGCAGGGTGCCGGCAATGGGCAGTTCGGACCGACCGTGCTCAATCCTGTCGATATCCAGTTTCATGCAAGCGCCACACCTTAATCAGTGGGAAGCCCCCTGTCAAGCACGCAGCGGACTCCCGGGTTATGCGAGCAAACCAGTTAACCGAAGATCAGGCCCAGTTCGCGGGCGGCGTCTTCGGGGTTGGCCGAGGCGTGGACCGCGTTGTTGCTCAGGCTGGTGCCGAACAGATCACGGATGGTGCCGACGGCGGCTTCCTCGGGGTTGGTGGCGCCGATCAGTTCACGCAGGGCCGCCACGGCATTCTCCCGCTCCAGGCGGATGGCCACGATGGGACCGCCGGTGATGTAGTCGCAAAGCTCGCCGAAGAAGGGGCGCTCCTTGTGCTCACCGTAGAAATCCTCCACCAGAGCACGGTCCAACCGGCGCATCTCCAGGCCGGTGATGCGGAACCCCGCCCGGTTGACGATGGCCAGGATGGCCCCGATCTTCTGCTCGCCGGCGGCCACGATCTCGGGCTTGATCATGAAGTAAGTCTTCTGCATATCCTTGTCTTCTTTCGGATTGGCGCCTTAACAAAATACCGGCGCGCATTTTCAACGATCGGCCCGATCCAGGGACCGGGCCGACCTATCAGCTTCACGGCGCGCAATATAGTAGCAAACGCCTATTTGTTCCAGATTTCCTGCAGCAAGGGCACGATATCCTTGGGGCGGTCCGCCACCGGGATACCGGCCTCGCCCAGGGCGGCCTTCTTCTCGGCCGCCGTGCCGGTGCCGCCGGAAACGATGGCGCCGGCATGGCCCATGCGCTTGCCCGGAGGCGCCGTCTGGCCGGCGATGAAGCTGACCACGGGCTTGTTGCAGTTCTCCTTGAGCCAGGCCGCGGCCTGTTCCTCGGCGTCCCCGCCGATCTCGCCGATCATGACGAAGGCCTCGGTCTTGGGATCATCGTTGAAGGCCTTGATGGCATCCATGAACGTGGTCCCGATGACCGGATCCCCACCGATGCCCAGGCAGGTGGTCTGCCCCAGGCCGGCGGCGGAAAGCTGGTAGACCACCTCGTAGGTCAGGGTGCCGGAGCGGCTGACCAGGCCCACGTTGCCCTCTTTGACGATGCTGTCGGGCAGGATGCCCAGCTTGGCGATGCCCGGAGCCAGCAGGCCGGGGCAGTTGGGACCGATGAGGCGCACGCCGCGCTCTTCCAGATAGGGCATGACCCGGACCATGTCGCAGGTGGGCACGCCTTCGGTGATGCAGACGATGAGCTTGCAGCCCGCGTCGGCGGCCTCGCAGATGGCGCCGGCGGCGCCGAAAGGCGGCACGAAGATGACGGACGTGTTCACGCCGTGCTCCTGGACGGCCTCCTTCACGGTGTTGTAGACGGGAACCTTGTCTTCAAACATCTGGCCACCGCGACCCGGGGTGACGCCGGCCAGGATCTTGGTTCCGTACGCCAGCATCTGGCTCGAGTGGAAACCGCCGTCACGGCCGGTGATTCCCTGCACGACAACCTTGGTATTGTCGTCGACAAAAATTGCCATGTTGATCTAACTCCTCTTCAAGGCGCCCTCGGACGCCGTAAAATTCTTCAAGACCGGGAACCGGCCAAGCCTAATCGGCAACGTGACCCAGTTCGATGGCCTTCTTGACGGCTTCGTCCATGGTGGCGGCCGGGTGCAGGTCGGTGGCGGCCAGCAGCGCGCGGCCCTCCTCCTCGTTGGTCCCGGTCAGACGCACCACGATGGGCACGTCGATATCCATCTGCTTGGTGGCTTCGATGATCCCCTTGGCCACGTCGTCGCAGCGGGTGATGCCGCCGAAGATATTGAAGAGGATGACCTTCACTTCCTCGTCGGAAAGAATGATTTTCAGGGCGTTGACGACCTTCTCCGGGTTGGAGCTGCCGCCGATGTCCAGGAAGTTGGCCGGCTGGCCACCGTAGTACTTGACCAGGTCCATGGTGGCCATGGCCAGACCGGCGCCGTTGACCAGGCAGCCCACGTTGCCGCTCAGCTTCACGAAGCTCAGACCGGCTTCGCGGGCCTCGCGCTCGCTGGGGTCCTCGGCCTCCAGATCGCGCATACCTTCCCAATTCGCGTGGCGGAAGATGGCGTTGTCGTCCAGATTCACCTTGGCGTCGATGGCCTGGCCCTCGCCGTCGGTGGTGAAGATGAAGGGGTTGATCTCGGCCAGGCTGGCATCCGCGTGCATGAAGGCCTGATACAGCTTCTGCATGGCGGCGGCCAACTGGCGGGCTTTCTTGATGTCGTCCGGGCACAGGCGCATGCCCATCTCCATGGCCTCGTGATCCATCAGGCCGTAGCGCGGGTCGATGGCGTGCTTGAAGATGAGTTCCGGGGTGTCCTTGGCCACCTGCTCGATTTCGACGCCGCCTTCGGCGCTGGCCATGAGCAGCACCCGCTTGGTGTTGCGGTCGATGAGCATGCCGATGTAGTACTCGCTGGCGATGTCCACCGCGGGCGTGATGAGCACCGTGTTGACCCTATGGCCCTTGATGTCCATGCCCAGGACCTTTTCGGCGTTGGCGCGCACGTCATCGATGGTGGCGCAGAACTTGATGCCGCCGGCCTTGCCGCGGCCGCCGGTCAGAACCTGGGACTTGACCATGACGGGCAGCCCATACTTTTCCGCTTCCGCCACGGCGGCGTCGACGGTCTGGACGGCCGTGCCGCCGGGCACGGGCAGGCCGAAGTTCGCGAAGATCTCCTTGGCCTGATACTCGTGAATATTCACGCAAATCCTCCCCGGAATTGAACAATGAAGGTGGTCGGCCGGTCCTCATGACCGGCCGACCTTATCGGCACAATATCGCTAGTCCAGGAACCTGGCCAGCAATTCCTCCAGGTTCGGCGAACCGATTTCCTGGAGTTCGTACTTCACACGCACGGTGGGCTTGTCGATCTTCACGATCCGGTTCAGATCGATGGGCGTGCCGATCACCACGGCGTCGCACTCGACGGCGTTGATGGTCTTCTCCAGGTCGGCCACCTGCTCATCGCCATAGCCCATGGCCGGCAGCAGGGTCCCGATCTCGGGATAGAGCTCGAAGGTCTCGGCCAGACGGCCCACGGCCCAGGGCCGCGGATCCACCAGTTCCTCGGCACCCTGGCGCAGGGCGGCCACCACGCCGGCCCCGTAGGTCATCTCGCCGTGGGTCAGGGTCGGCCCGTCTTCCACGACCAGCACCTTCTTGCCGCGCAGGTCCACGTCGCCTTCCACCGTCAGGGGGCTGGCCCCGTCGATGATCACCGCGTTGGGGTTGATGCCGCGCACGTTCTCCCGCACGGCTTCGATGTTCTCGAACTCGGCCTCGACGACCTTGTTGATGATCACCGCGTCAGCCAGGCGCACGTTGGTCTCGCTGGGGAAGTAGGCCTTCTCGTGGCCCGGGCGGTGCGGATCGGCCACGACGATGTGCAGGTCGGGCTTGTAGAAGGGGGTGTCGTTGTTGCCGCCGTCCCAGAGGATGATGTCGGCTTCCTTCTCGGCCTCGCGCAGGATGGCCTCGTAATCCACACCGGCGTAGATGACGCCACCGGCCATGACGTGGGGCTCGTACTCCTCCATCTCCTCAATGGTGCACTTGTGCTTGGCCAGATCCTCGTACTCGGCGAAGCGCTGGACCCGCTGGGCCACCAGGTCGCCGTAGGGCATGGGATGACGCACGGCCACGACCTTCTTGCCGGCGGCGCGCAGGATCTCGCAGATGCGGCGGCTGGTCTGGCTCTTGCCGCAACCGGTGCGCACCGCGCCCACGCTGATGACGGGCTTGGTGCTCTTGAGCTGGGTCTCGCGCTCGCCCAGCATGGCGAAGTCGGCGCCGGCGGCGTTGCACACGCTGGCCAGGCTCATGACCTGCTCGTAGCTGCGGTCGCTGTAGCTCATGACGCACAGATCGGCGTTGTGCTTGGCGATCAGCTCGACGATGTTGCTCTCGTCCTCGATGGGGATGCCGCCGGGGTAAAGATCGCCCGCCAGCTCGGCGGGGTACTTGCGGCCATCGATGTCGGGAATCTGGGTGGCGGTAAAGGCGACGACTTCGTAGGCCTCGTTGTTTCTGTAAACACAGTTGAAGTTGTGGAAGTCGCGCCCGGCCGCGCCCAAGATAATAACCTTGATCCTGCTCATTATCGCTCCTTGCGGCCACTGGCTAAGGGCCGCCGATTACCGCGATCACTGCAGGTTGCGGATCGCGGCGATGATTTGGGAGGTCGACCAACCAGGCACCATCGGCACACGGAGGACGCGGCCACCCCAGCTTTTCACCTCGGGAGCGCCCACGATGTCCTCTTCCCTGTACTCGGACCCCTTGACGAGCACGTCCGGCCGAATCCGGAGAATGCACTCCAGCGGTGTCGGCTCATCAAATATGGTGACCGCGGAAACAGGCCGCAAGGCGGCAATGAGGGCGGCCCGATCCTCTTGAGGCAGAATGGGACGCCCCGCCCCCTTGAGCCGGGTGACGGAGGCGTCGCTGTTGAGGGCGACGACCAGTTCGTCGGCCCCATCGGCCGCCTGGCGCAGGCTGGCCAGGTGGCCGCTGTGGACCAGATCGAAGCAGCCGTTGGTGAAAGCGATGCGCCGACCGGCCTCATGCACTTTCTGCGACCAGGCGGATAATTCGCTACGCGACAAAACGATGCCCGTATCGTAGGTGGCCATCAGCGCTCCCCTTCACCCAGGGCGGCGCGCAACTGGTCCGCCGTCACCGCCACGGTGCCCAGCTCCCGCACCGCCACCCCGGCGGCGTGGTTGGCCAGGCCGGCGGCGGTGCGGAAATCGGCACCGGCGGCAAGGGCGGTGGTGTAGACGGCAATGACCGTGTCCCCCGCCCCGGTCACATCGAAGACGTGGCTGGCCTCGGTGGGCAGGTGCTGCTCGCTACCGTCCCGGTCGAAGAGGGCCATGCCGTGCTCGCCCCGCGTGATCAGCACCGCGGCGGCCTGGGTGCGCTCCAGCAGCAGGGCCCCCGCCCGGCTCAGGGTCCGGCCGTCGGTGATGGGCAGGGCGCAGGCCTGCTCCGCTTCCTTCTGATTGGGCGTCAGGCTGGTCACGCCCCGGTACTGGCTGTAGTCGCCCTTCTTGGGGTCCACCACCACGGGGCTGCCGGCGGCACGGGCCGCGGCCACGCAGCGCGCCAGGGCCCCGTCCGTCAGGACGCCCTTGCCGTAATCGCTGAGGATGTAGCCGTCGAAGGGTCCCTGGGCCTCCAGCTTGCCCAGCAGGATATCCACCTCGGAGTCGGCCACGGGGGCGTCGTCCTCCCGGTCGGTGCGCACCACCTGCTGGTTGTGGGCGATGATGCGGGTCTTGATGGTGGTGGGACGCTCCGTGCTCCGCACCAGGCCACCGGCGTCGATGCCGCGCTCGGCCAGCAATTCTCCCATCCAGGTGCCGGCATCGTCCTGGCCGATGAGCCCGAACAGCACCACCTCCGCCCCCAGGGCCCGGATGTTGGCCGCCACGTTGGCGGCGCCGCCCAGCTTGCGCGTTTCGCGTTCCAGCTTGACCACGGGCACGGGGGCCTCGGGGCTGATGCGGTCCACCTTGCCCCACAGGAAGCGGTCCAGCATGCTGTCGCCGATGACGGCCACACGCAGGCCCCCGAAGCGGTTGATGATGGCGGGATCAGGACGGTTGTTCAATGTTCTGCCCTCGGGTTGAAGGGAATGAAGGAAAAGGACCCGGCGCAAGCTACCACCGGGTGCCGGGACTGTCAATGAAGCGCGAACCCGTCAGGCGCGGCCGTGACTCCAGCGGGAAATGGGCCGGGCCAGGAAGAACAGCAGCACACCCGCCGCGACGCTCATGAAGACGAAGATCAGGAAGAAGGAGTGTAGATCCACCACCTCGTAGCCCATGATCACCGGCGGCTCCTTGCCCTTTTCCGGATAGAAGCTGCTCAGCACCCCGGCCATCTTGTTGGCCAAGCTGCTGGCCAGATACCACACCCCCATCATCAGGGAAGCGAAGCGGGCCGGCGAGAGCTTGCTCACCGCCGACAACCCGATGGGCGACAGGCACAACTCCCCGAAGGTGTGCAGCAGGTACAGGCTGATCAGCCACATCATGCTGACCTTGGTGGTGGGATCCACCCCCTTGACGCCGAAGGCGATGACCAGGTACCCGATGGCCAGCAAGAAGAAGCCGAAGCTCATCTTCACCGGGGTGCTGGGGTCCAGCTTATGACGCCCCAGGAAGCTCCACAAACCGGCAAAAACCGGCGCGAAAAGCACGATGGCCACCGCGTTGACGCTCTGGAACCAACTGGCGGGCATGGTCCAGCCCAGAATGACGCGATCAGTCTGGCGGTCGGCGAAAACGGTCAAAGAGGCCCCCGCCTGCTCGAAGGCCGCCCAGAAGAATATGACGAAGAAGCTGAGGATGAAGATGACCGCCACCCGCTCCCAGTCCTCGCGCGCCAGCGGGCTGCCATCGCCCTTGTCCGCGCCCCGGACACGCTCGGCCGGAGGCAGCCCCAGCGGGTGCCCTTCGGCATCGACGATGTGCTTGTTCTTGAAGATCTGGAAGATGATGGTGCCCAAGGCCATGCCCACCGACGCGCTCAAAAAGCCCCAGCGGAAGTCTGCCGGGTTGCCGGTGTCACCCAGGCCGCCGGCCACCAGCGGAGCCAGGAAAGCCCCGATGTTGATGCCCATGTAGAAGATGGTAAAAGCGCTGTCCTTGCGCCCGTCCTGCGGGGCGTACAGAGAACCCACCATGCTGGCGATGTTGGCCTTGAACAGACCGGTGCCGGCGATGATCACACCCAGGCCCGCCCACAGCAGCGGGTGGGCCAAGGCGGGGTCAGCATAGTTGCTGGCGCTCAGGAACATCAGGAACTGCCCCAGGGACATGATGCCGCCGCCGACCAGGATGCTGCGGCGGTTGCCCCACCAGCGGTCGGCGATGTAGCCACCCGCCAGGGGCATCAGGTAGGCCAGTCCCGTGAAATTGCCGTAGATGGTGCTGGCCTTGGCGACATCGAACAGCAGGGCCTGGGTCATGTAGAGGACCAAGATGGCGCGCATGCCGTAATAGCTGAAGCGCTCCCACATCTCGGTATAAAAAAGGACATAAAGGCCCTTGGGGTGTCCCTCGTTCACGGTGCGCTCCCATGGTCGGCAAGAATTTTGGGCGGGCTAGAGATCTGAAGCAAGCTACCGGTAGCGCCCCTGGAGTGTCAAGGGCGGCCTGGTGAAAGCCCTGGCGGAGTGCCCGGAGGGAAACTTCGGTCTGGATTTTCCGGGCACCGGTGGCCAGAATACCCTTCACCTCTACCTAACCCCGTGGCGGCGAAAGCGGCCCGGATTCGCTTCTTCAAAAAAACCGGGTCCCACCCCGTCAGGAGATCATCATGAACAAGCCCCCCCAGAACCCGCAACGCATCACCCTGGACCTTGGCGAGAAAGAGGCCGAGGGAATCTACTCCAACCTGGTTCTGATCAGCACCAGCGCCGCGGAATTCATCCTGGACCACGCCCGCCTGGTGCCCGGCATACCCAAGGCCAAGGTGCACGCGCGCATCATCATGACGCCCCAGGCCGTCAAGGCTCTGCACCGTAACCTGGGCGCCAATATCGAGCGCTTCGAGCAGACCCACGGCGAGATCAAGCTCCAGGGGCAGCAGGGGCACGAGGGGCCGGGGATCGGCTTCCACCAGGAGTAGGCCCAAGGTTCGATCCGGCATCGATCCGGCACAATGGGGGTGCGATCCGGCTCAGGCCGCCACCAGACGCCGCAGACGCCAGACGGCCAGCGCCAGCACCACCACGAACCAGGCCAGCAGCCCCAGCAGCCAGCCGGAGACTTCCGCCACGCCGTATCCCCGGCCGATCAGGTCATGGAAGATGCTGATGGCCTGCCCCGTGGGCAGGGCCTGCCCCAGCTGACGCATGAACGGCGGCACGATTTCCAGGGGCCACCACAGCCCCCCCAGAGCGGCGCCGACCGAGGTCACGGCCACCCCCAGGCCATCGGCCTGGGCACCGCTACGCGCCAGGCATCCCAGCAGCACGGAGGCCGCGCTGCAGAAGGCCGCAAAGAGCAGCACCCCCAGGACCAGGGCCGGCACGCTGTCCCCGTAATCCACGCGGAACGGGGGCAGCATGTTGAGCGCCAGCAACAGGCCCGACTGGACCAGCCCCAGCACCAGACCGCCCAGGAAGAAGCCCAGCACCAGATCCAGGCTGGTGGCCCGGCTGGTCATCAGGCGGGCCAGGGTGCGATCCTGCCGCTCGGCCACCAGCTCCTTGGCCGACAGCATCAGGAACATCATGACGAATAAGAGGGTGTAGCTGGGCCCCACGTGCTGGCTGGCACGGGTCAGTTTCAGACCGCTGTCCGCGCGCCGCCCCAGGGTGGTCGCCTCCAGCTGGATCCGGGGCTGCCGCCAGTGGTGCTGGAAGACCGCCTCATCGAAAGCGGGGCTGGTCCCTGCTGGGCGCCGGCCATCCGGTCCGGGCGGGGCCACCAGGGTGGCGGCTCCGGCCCGCACGTTGGTCTCCAGCAACCGTTCATCCAGCAGGGTGCGCACCGTCTGGCTGCTGAGGCGGTCGCTGTCGTAATGTAGCTCCAGGGTCACGGGAGCCCCGCTGTCAACCGCCGCCGTGAACCCGGCGGGAATGAAAAGCGCGGCCGTGATGCGCCCCTTTTCCACCAGCCGGCGGGCCGTCGAGGACGCGATCACCGAATCGGCGCGCACCAGCCGGAAGTTCTCCTGGTCGTACAGGGGGGCCAGCAGACGATCGGACGCCGCGCCGCCATCGGCATCGTAGACCATGAAGCGGGGCTTGTCGGCGTTCCCCCGACTCCAGTCGCCCATGAGCTGCCCCATGAGCAAAGAGAAGACCATGGGCATCAGCAGCAACCAGATCAGGGAAGTGGGGTCCCGCAGGACGCGCAACAGACGCAGGCGGATCATGCTCAGGATAATCCGGGGGTTCATGACCACACCCCCTTATGGGGACGCAACCGCGCCAGCATCAGATTCAGCAGGGTGTAGCCCACCGTCATCGCCAGCAGCACCAGCACGGGACCGGGGCTTTCGGACAGGGTCCGGTTGCGGACCATGATGTCGCTGAACCCCAGGTTGGCCCAGTAGTTGAAGCCCACCCGGCCCACCACGTGGAAAAAACGCGGGGTTGTCCATGATCTTCTCGCTGCTCACCAGCTGCGCCAGAAAGATGAAGAAGGCCGCCGCCGCCGCGCAGCAGAAAAAGACCATCAGCGGCAGGGCGAACAGATCCGGTCCCAGATTCACCTGGAACGCCAGGGCGCCCGCCAGGTACAGCACCACCAGCATGACCATGCTCTGGACCGTGGCCGCCAGCCACTTGCCCAGCAACAGGTCCCGGCGCCCGGCCGGCCCCAGCAGCTGGCGTTGCAGGGTGCCGGTCCCTTTTTCCCGGTGCAGATCCCGGGCGCTGGCCGCCACCGCGAACATGAGGAAGAAGACCGAGAAGCTGGGCAAGAAATAGTTGAAGAAGTTCACCTTGTTCCCGGATTCGGCGGCGGCCGCGGGGGCCTTGTCGTGAACCTCCAGACTCAGGACCGGCCGGCGCAGAGCTCCTTCCAGCGCCACGAAACGGTCCACCCCCCGGGTGATGCGTTCTCGGGCCCGGGTCCAGTTCTCATCGTCCGGATCATCTCGCCAGGAACGCCAGAGGGTGGTGAAATCACCCGCCAGCAGGTTCTGGACCTTTCGCTCTTCGGCCGGGCTGCGATAGGGCTCCTGATCTTCCGGCCAGAGAGCCAGGTAAGCGGCTTCTCCAGCCTGGTACTGCCGCAGGCCGCGTTCCAGAATCTGCTGCACGATCCCGGCCTTGAGATGGCTGTTGGGATCCTTCCAGAGCTGGATCCGAATCGGGCGAAAGGCCAGGCAATCCTCCAGCAGGGTGGCCGGCAGAACCACGGCGGCCACGCTCTCGCCCCGGCGCACACGGGCGTCGGCCGTCAGGCTGTCGGTCCAGGTCACCGTGAAGAAGCCGCTTTCATGCAGGCCCTCGCTCAGGCTTTCCTGGAGCATTTCCGGCAGATCGCCACCCACCAGATCCAGCGGGATGGCGCTGATCCCTCCGCCTCCGCCGAAGATGCCGCCCCCGAAACTGAGCCCCATGATCAGCGTCAGCAAGAAGGGCAGGGTGATGTGCACGGCCAGGGCTCGACGGTCATTCAAAAAACGCCGCAAATCTTTTCTGAACAGCGCTATGAGAGGGCTCACTTAACACCCTCCCTCAACCCCTTGCCCGTGCGGCTCCATCCCGGACCTCCAGCACGGCCTTGCCCCGTTTGCGGGACAGGCCCTGGTACCCGGGCCAGGCCGTCGCGGCGCCCGACAGTTCCGTCTGGCGATCCTCCGGCAGGTGGAAACGGACCCGATCATGATGCCCCACCTGCGCGATCAACTCCTCCTTGTCCCCCAAGGCCACCATGCGCCCCTTGTCGATGACGCCGATACGGTCGCAAAGCTGCTCCGCCTCCTCCAGATAATGGGTGGTGTAGATGACCGTCAGGCCGGCATCGGCCAGTTGCCGGACAAGTTCCAGCAGCCGGCTGCGGGCCTGGGCGTCGATGCCCACCGTGGGCTCATCCAGGAAAAGCACCTCCGGGCTGTGCACCAGGCCCGCGGCCATGTTCAGGCGCCGCTGCATGCCCCCGCTGAAGGTGGCCACCTTCTGGGTGGCGTGCTCGCTGAGGCTGGTCATGTCCAGCAACTCGGCGATACGCCGCTCCAGCCCCCGGCCCGACAGACCGTACAGCTCTCCCCAGAAGCGCAGGTTGTCCCGGGCGTTCAGGTCCTTGTACAGGGCGATTTCCTGGGGCACCATGCCCAGCAGCCGGCGCGCGGCTCCCGGCTCGGCCGCCACATCGTGCCCCCCGATGAGAGCCCGGCCGCCGTCCGGTTTCAGCAGGGTGGCCAGGGTGCTGATGGTGGTGGTCTTGCCGGCGCCATTGGGGCCCAGCAGGCCGAAAAGCTCGCCCCGGACCACCGAGAAACTGATGCCGTCCACGGCGCGTTGCGCGCCATATTTCTTGACCAGATCCTGAACCTCGATCACGGAATATCTCCTGGAATGGGTTGACGGGCAACGACATGAGGGCCATACGGCCCAAGCCGGCCATTTGTTACGAACAGTTCAGACGCGCCATATCGTACGGGCCAGGCGATCGCCGGGCAACCGCCGAATCAGGCCGGCTATTTCCAGGGCCAGCAGACCTTCGCACCACATTTCCTCGCTGCCCTGGAAACGGGAACGCAAACGGTTCCGGGGCACGCCATCGAAATCCAGCCGGTCCAGGATCCAGCGGGCCGCCGATCCCGCTGCCGGACCGCGCACGCCCGGCGCCACCCCGCCTCCTCCCTCTTTGCCCGGAGCGCCCAGAACCTGGACCACATCCTCGGCGTTTTCCACCAGATGGGCCCCTTCGCGCAGCAGATGGTGGCACCCCCGGCTGGTTTCCAGGTCCACGGGGCCGGGCACGGCAAAGACCTCACGATCAACATCCAGGGCCATCTGCGCCGTCAGCAGGGCCCCGCTGCGCGCGGGCGCCTCCACCACCACCACGCCCCGCACCAGGCCGGCGATCAGGCGGTTCCGGCGCGGGAAATGGTGTCTGCGCGGCCCCACATCGGTCGCGAATTCCGTCAGCACGCAGCCCTGTTGCTCGATCTGACGGCGCAGATCCGCGTGCACCGCCGGGTAGATGCGGCCCAGGCCCGTGCCCATGACCGCGACGGTGGCCCCCCCCGCTTCCAGGGCGCCGCGGTGGGCGGCGGCATCGATCCCCAGAGCCAGGCCGCTGACCACGCACCAGCCCCGCACGGCCAGGGCCGCGGCCAGGGCGCGGGCAAAAGCCATGCCGCGCAAGGTGGCCCGGCGGGTGCCCACGATGGCCACGGCGGGGAGCCCCAGACAGGCGCTCTGTCCCTGCGCGTTGACAGCCGGCGGCGGGTCCGTCAGCTGCTTCCACAGGGGAGGCCAGTGAGCGTGTTCGGGATTCAGGACACGGACGGGGGCAGTGCCCCCCACACGGGTACGCACCATGGCGACCGCCGATCCGGGAGGCGGATGAACGGGTCAGGACTCCGGCGTGGAATCCGCGCGATAAAGCCGCCGGATAAGGTGGCGCAAGGGTTCCAGCCCCTTGCGGGCCACCGAGGAGATCTGCAGCGTCTGGACACCGCCGTGTTCCTCGCACCAGGCGCGGGCTTCGGCCATGACCTCGGCGCTGCGCTCCGGAGCCAGGACATCCTGCTTCGTGACGACCACGGCGAAGGGCAGTTCGGCCAGGCGGTTGCCGTGGCGGACCAGCTCCGCCCGCAGCACGTCCAGAGCCCGGCGCGGCGACTCGTAGGTGGGATCCACAAGCAAGAGCAGGGCCCGCGTGCGCTCCACGTGCCGCAGGAACTCGTGCCCCAGGCCCTTGCCTTCGGCCGCGCCTTCGATCAGACCGGGGATGTCGGCCATGGTGCAACTGCTGAAATCCCCCAGGTCCACGATCCCCAGGTTGGGCACCAGGGTGGTGAAGGGGTAGTCCGCCACCTTGGGTCGCGCCGCGGTGATGGCCGACAGCAGGGTGCTTTTGCCGGCGTTGGGCTCGCCCACCAGGCCGATATCGGCGATCAGCTTCAGCTCCAGACGGACTTCCACCACCCGGCCCTCCTGGCCTTCGGTGGCCTTCATGGGCGTCTGGTTGCGGGGGTTGCGGAACTCCCAATTGCCCTTGCCGCCCCGGCCGCCCGGGGCCACCCGCAGGCGTTGGCCGTCTTCCAGCAGATCGCCCAGCAGGCGCCCGTCCTCGGCCAGCAGCACGCTGGTGCCGCAGGGGACCTTCAGGACGATGCTCTCGCCGTCGGCCCCGGTCATGCGCTGTCCCCCGCCGGGTTTGCCGGCACCGGCCCGGTAGGTGCGCCGGTAGCGGAAATCCAGCAGGGTGCTGAGGTCCTTGGAGGCCTCCAGATAGACCGAGCCCCCCTGCCCCCCGTTGCCGCCGTCGGGCCCGCCCTTGGAAACAAATTTCTCGCGGCGGGTGCTGACGCAGCCATCGCCGCCACGGCCGCTTTCCAGGGTGATGGTGGCGATATCCAGAAACACGGGCGGATCCTTTCGGGAAACGGCTCTCAGCCTTGAGCCTTGCTCAGGAAACGGATGACCGGAGCGGGCACCAGCCGCTCCAGGGGCCCCTGGTGCTTGATCACGTCGCGCACCAGAGTGCTGCTGACGGAAACCATGCCGGGGCGGGCCAGCAGGTAAAGGTACTCCACCTCCGCATCCAGCAGGGCGTTCACCCCGGCCAGGGCGGATTCGTGTTCGTAGTCGGTGTTGTTGCGGATCCCCCGCAAGACGGCCATGGCCCCGCGCTGCCGGACCTCGTCCACCAGCAACCCCGAGAAAGGCTCCACCCTCACGTTGGGCAGGTGCGTCACCGATTCCCGGAACAGGCGCACCCGCGTGTCCACATCCAGCAGATCGGCCTTGCCGTATTCAGCCACCACCACGGTGATGCGGTCAAAGATGGCCGCTCCCCTCTCCAGGATATCCAGATGTCCCAGGGTCACCGGATCGAAGGAACCGGGATACAGCACGTGCTTTTCCATGACTAACCTCTTTCCAGCACCGTCAGGATGGTCTTGCCGTAGCGGCGGTTGCGGATCCGCCAGGGGCCCCCGGAAGCTTCCTCCACCAGCTTGCCGTCGTCGTGCTCGATGACGGCCGCACGGAAACCCGGCCCGGGGTTCCCGGCCAGCAGCGCCGCCACCAATCGGCCGGCCGACTCCGTCCGGTAAGGCGGGTCGGCCAGCAGGATCCACGGCTCGTCGGCACCCGCAAGGCGCGGCAGAGCCTGCTGGAAGTGATCCACCGCGTCCGCGGTCACCAGCTGGTAGGTGTCTTCCCGCGCGCCGCAGGCGGCCAGGTTGCGCCCCGCCAGCAGCAGGCTGCTCCGATCCCGATCCACGAAGGCCACCTGTCGGGCGCCCCGGCTGAGGGCCTCGATACCCAGGCCGCCGGAGCCGCAGCAAAGGTCCAGCACCGCCGCCTCCCGGATGCGGGGCCCCAGGATGGAGAACATGGCCTCTTTGACGCGGTCGGTGGTGGGCCTCACCGCATCCCCCGCGGGAGAAAGCAGGCGCCTTCCCCGCCACTGCCCGGAGATAACCCTCACGCGCCCCGCCTTTCCCGTTGCCGCTGCCAGACAAGGCTGCGGTGCATGGCGGCGCGGCCCAGTCCTTCCAGATCCCCGGTGGCGTTCAGACGGAAATCGGCGGCGGCCGCATACAGGGGACGCCGACGGCGGAACAGCTCTTCCAGCCCCGCCCAGCCCAGTTGCTGCACCAGAGGGCGCACCCCCGCGGGGCCTTCCTTGAGCCGGGCGCGTACATCTTCCCAGCCGCAGTCCAGCCAAATGACCACGCCGTTGGCGCGGAGTCGAGCCACCGCCGCCTCGGTCTCCACGATGCCACCGCCGGTATCCACCAGCAGATTGCGGTCGGGATCCAGACTTTGCAGCGCCTCCAATTCCCGCCGGCGGAAGGACGCCAGGCCCTCGGCGGCAAAGATGGAAGCGATGCTGCGACCGGCACGCTCTTCTATCAGCTCATCAAGGGATACACGCGGGCGCCGGGTGCCGGCCTCCAGACGGGCCGCCACCGAGCTCTTGCCGCTGGCCATGAATCCCACAAACGATATCCACATGTCCGGTACAGTAATACAGCGCCCCCCCGCCTGGCAATGCGGGAGGGCGCTGGGTGTGCACTTCGTCTTTCCGGTCGCGGCTACCGCAAGACGTCTTCGACCGGCATTTCCTCGAAGTATTCGGGAGAATAGGTCACTTCGCTGTCCGGAGTCAGGGTCTGGCGCCCGATGTACTCGTCGGTGACGATGCGCGGGGTCACAAACACCACCAGCTCGCGGTCATCGTGGGTGGTGCCGCTGTGCTTGAAGAGGGCGCCCAGCAGAGGCAGGTCCTTGAGCACGGGCACGCCGCTCTCCAGCTGGCTCTCCACCTTACGGATCAGTCCGCCGACGATGGCGGTCTCACCGTTGGCCACCAGCACCCGGGTGTCCGATTCGGAGGTGTTGATGATCACGCCGCCCTGCACCGTGGCCTGGCTGGACAGATCGCTCACCTCGTTGTGGATGTCCAGGGTGATGCGGTCCTCGCTGTTGATGTGCGGGGTGACCTGCAGCATGATGCCGATGGTCGTCAGCTGGGTGATGGCGTTCCCCGCCTCATCGGAAACGATCAGGGGAATTTTCTGTCCCACCAGGATCTTGGCCTCGCGGTTGTCCGTGGTCGTGATGACCGGGTTGCTGATCAGCCGGGCATCGTTGGAGTTCTCCAGGGCCTGGACCTGCATCATCAACTCGCCCCAGTCCTGGACGGTGGCCACCTGCACATCGGCCGACGGGCCGGTGAACTTGTTGTCGATGGTCCCCGCTCCGGCGATGTTGGCGCCCGAGGGGTGGAAGTTGCCCAGGCCCCAGTTGATGCCCAGTTCCCGGGTGGCCTTGACGCTCATGTCCACCAGGCGGGCATTGATCTCCACCTGCGGGGTGCGGCTGTCCAACTGGCGGGCCATTTCGCTGATCAGGGCCACACGATCGGACACGTCGTTGATCAGCAGGCTGTTGGTGCGCACGTCCACGTCGATGTTGCCGCGATCGGTCAGCATCTTCTCCAGGGCGTCCCTCACCTCGTCGGCGTTGGCGTATTTCAAAGGCACCAGCCCCAGGTCCAGGATGCTGAGTTCCTCGACCTGCTTGCGGGCGCGCTGGTGGGCCAGCTGCTCTTCCCGCAACTCCTCGGAAGTGTCGATGCGGATGACACCTTCCTCTTCCACGTAGCCGAAGCTGTGGGCCCTGAGGATAACCCCCAGAGCTTCCTTCCAGGGCACCTGATCCAGACGCACCGTGACCTTGCCCTCCACGCGAGGACTGGCCACGATGTTGCTGCCGCTGAAACTGCTCAGCGAACGCAGCACGGTCTGGATGTCGGCATCCTGGACATCAAGAGAAATGGGGCGCCCCATATCTTCCTTGACCGGTTTCTCCGGGGGGACGACTTCCGCGTCCTGCGCCAGGGCCAGGCCGGAGGTCAAAAGCAGGACGGACAGGGCGATCAGGTGGGCAAAGCGGATCCTTCCGAACATTTTCTCAGTCCTCCAGTTTCTCGAGCTTCAGGACCACCTTGTTGGTGATTCCGTAGAGAGTGACCCGCGCGGTGAGTGAATTTTTGCGGATGCTGACGACGCGGCCGCTGCGGACACGATCGCCCACACGCAGGATATAACCGAAACCTTCTCCATCTTCGACCAGGGCGAAACGATCCTCCTGGCCCCACATCACACCCACCAGGTGGGCGCTGTTCATATCGACCAGATCGTTGGCCGGGGAGGCTTCGTAATCCCCGCTGACGAGGACCTTGAAGGGGTCCTCCTTGCCGTAGCTCTGGTAGAAAAATTCATTGGCGCGCAGGGCGTTGATGCGCTCCCGCGCCTCCTGCGACGGGCTCACCGAGCCCGGCCCGTCATCCGCCAGCACCGGCAGTGCGACCACGGCGCACAGCACGCAGATCAGAGCCGTCAGGGTGGTCTTTTCCAGGTTCTTCATTTCCACCCTCCTTTAGCGACCGGCCTGGGCCGGAACCTTGGCGGTTTGGGGTTTCTTCCTGGCGTTACCGCCCGAGCCGCCCGCGACACCGCGGGGCTGGGAACCATCCAGGGTGTAGGCCGTCAGGATCAGGTCCGTCTTCATGGTGAAGGGCTGGTCCTCCTGCTCCTTGATGCCTTCCATGCGCAGGTTCGAGACATTCACGATGCGGTTCATATTGGCCAGCCGGCTCAGGAAAACACCCGTCTGGTGGTACCCGCCCTCCAGGCTGACCTCGATGGGGTTGTCGGCGTAGAAGCCGCGCCCCACGGCGTTCTGCGGGCGAAAGATCTGGAATTCCACCCCCGATTGCTGACCGGCCGCCGTGACCTTGCGCAGCAGATCGGGCATCTGGTTCTTCTCGGGCAACAGCGTGCGGGCCACCTGCCACTGGTCATGCAGGATGGCGTACTCCTGCTCCACCCGCTCCAGGTTCCTCACCAGCAGACGGGCCTTCTCCAGGTCCCGGCTCAGCTCCTGATGACGGGCTTCCAAGGCGGCCACATCGCTCTTGCGAGCGGCGTAGGTGAAGGGGTACATGGCCGACAGGAAGTACATCGGCACAGCCACCAGCACCACCAGGATCGCCATGGCCCAGCGCAGAAATTTGGGATCTTTGACGTCGATATCCATGATGGTCCTTCCTACCCGTCGAATTCGGCCCTGGGCGCGCGCCGCACGGCTTGGGCCTTGGCCTTGAACTTGATGACTTCCACTTCACCGATCTCACCCTTTTCCGCCACCGTCAGATCCACGGTAGCGAACCAGGGGCTGTTGGTGACGCGTTGCATGAAGTCGCTGATGAGAAAATTGCTGAAGGTCACGCCCTCCACCTGGTAGCTGTCGCCGCCGATATCCTCGAAGCGGGTCAACCACATGTGCTCGGGCAGGCTGCGGTTCAGTTGATCCATCAGATGGACCCGGAAGTAGCGATCCCGATCCAGTTCGGTGATCACGTCGAGGCGATCGTTCAGATCCTTGCGCTGCTGGTTCAGCCGCTTGATCTTGGCGATCTCCGGCGCCAGGCGGCGGCTTTCCGCCTCCTCCTCGGCGATCACTTCCTCCAGAGCCGTGATCTGCTTGCTCTGGTGGATATAAGCCCCGCCAATGGCCAGGGCCGCCACCAGGATCAGGATCAGAGGCGCGAAGGTGTTCAGCTGCGGGATCTGCAACCCCTTCTTCTTGGGCAGTTCCTCATGAGGCAGCAGGTTGATGCGGATCATGACGTCACCCCCTGACGCAGAGCCAGCCCGACGCTGACGGACAGCAACGGGCTCAGGTGTTCGGCCTGCCCGGCGGCAAACAGATCCGGGTCATAGTCCAGCCCCGCCAGGGGATCCGCCTTCTCCGCCGGAATGGCGTAGACCTCGGACAGGTAATCGGCCAGGCCGGGCAGGTGCGCCCCGCCGCCGCTCAGGACGATGCGGTCGATGCCGTCGGCTTCGCCGGCGGTCTTCAGGTAGCTGAGGCTGGGCTCCAGCCCCTTGTAGATTTCCGAGGCCACGGTGCGCACGATGTCCAGCACCAGTTCCTGGTCCACATCCGCCTCTTCACCACGGGCCAAACTCTGGGCCGACTCGTAGCTCAGGCCCATCTGCTTCTGGAATTCCTCGATGAAATGGCCCACCCCCAGGGGCAGATCCTTGGTGAAGTACGGCACGCCGCCCTTGACGATGTGCACGTTCGTCACGCCACCACCCACATCCAGCAGGGCGACGAACTCCTCGTCGCCATCCTCTTCCAGCCCGGGCTCTTCCGGCCCGAAGCCCTCGATGTCGTCATCCAGAGAGCCGGCCAACGCGGGCTCGGGCTCCGGTGCCGCCTCTTCGGCCATTTCCAGGACCAGATCCCGCTTACCGGTGAATTCCCAGCTGTTCTGGTTGGCGAAGCTGGCCACATCGATAACTTCCACCACGAAGCCCGCGTCGCGGATCAGTTCGGCCTGGGTGAGGATCATGTCCTTCTTGGCCGCCACCAGCATCAATTCCATCTGCCCGGCGCCGATATCCTCTTGCAGAACCTCGAAGTCCAGGCTGATATCGTCGATGTCGAAGGGCACGTGCTGCTCGGCCTCCCAGTAGATGGCCTCGCGCGCTTCTTCCTCGCTCATCTGGTCCATGACAATTTTCTTAACGATGACCGCCCGACCCGCCACGGCGCTGGCCACGGGCTCGTCGGGAATCTCCGCCTCGGAAGCGCAGTCCTGGATGGTCTGAATGACCAGTTCACGGTCCATGATCTCGCCGTCGACGATGGCCTCGGGCGGAAGGTCGGCCATGGCGAAATGGGTGACCACCGGCCGCTCTTCGTTCAGATCCAGACGCAAGACCTTCACCACGTTGGAACCGATGTCCATGGCGATGAGGCTTTTTCTCTTCTTCTTCAGGAAGCCAAACATGGGAATCCTGCCTTGCTGCTGATGTCTTTGGCTCGGGATCGACCCTCATGGTCCCTATCCCAGCGCTTTGCTGGCAACTCTCGTGCCAGTGTCCGGTTCGGCTGCCCAGATCCGGGCTTGAGGCTTTTTTCCCGGAATGACGCGAAATTCCAAACCGTGGTGAGAAACGTAAAGACCTTGTGGGAAAGATATTTCGACCGTAGCGGGGAAAAATTTACCGGCGGCGTCAGCAGATGAATCAGAACAGGGCGATATAGGCTTGCCAGAGTCTTTCTCCGGCCAGCAGCACCACCAGCGCCGCGGCCGCCAGGAAGGTGCCGAAGGGCAGCTTGGCCGCCCCCGCGGGTTTGCCCCGCATGGCCGTCAACGCATAAAGCGACCCCAGGAAAGCCCCGCCGAAAAGCACCGCCAGCACGCCATAGGGCCCCTGGAAGGCGCCCACCATGCCCATCAGCATGACATCACCGCCCCCCATGCCCAGGACCCCGCGCGCCAGCTTGTAGCCATAGCTGACGCCCAGGATGATGCCGCCGCCCGCCAGCAACCCCAGCAGGCTGTCCACGGGCCCCAGGGGTGTGAAGAAGGACAGCCCCAGCCCCGCCACCATGCCGGCAACGGTCAGGGTGTGGGGAATGATCATGTGCTGCCAATCGATGATGGCGACATTCACCAGCAGAAGCAGGTACAGGGCCGCGCCAACCCCCTGCCCCGTCACGCCGAAACGCCCGAAGCCCACCAGGACGCAAAGGATGCCCGCCATCTCCAGCAGAAGGTAGCGCGGGCTGATGGGTGCGGCGCAATGCCGGCAACGTCCGCGCAGCAGAACCCAGCTCAGCAGGGGGATGTTGTCGTACCAGGCCACGGTCTTCTTGCACTTGGGACAGTAGCTGCGCGGTCCCACCACGCTCAGGTTGCGCGGCAGACGGTAGACCAGCACATTGCTGAAACTACCGAAACAGGCCCCCACCACGGCGGCCACGGCATACCAGAAAACGGATGGATTCAAGCTCCCGCTCACGGCCAATCTCCCATCATTTCACGTTTCCGTTGCCTGCTGTCCGGTCGCCATCTTCTCCTGGATGATGGAGATCATCTTCTCCGCCAGTTTCTTCATGCCGGGCTGGTCGGTGGTTTCCCTCAGTTCTTCCCACATCTGCAGACTGCCCAACAGGTTCCGGCCCCGGTAGCGGCTGAACGCCGCGAAACGCCGTTCCAGATCCGTGGCGTCCGAGCAACGTGACGCCCGGGTGAACCAGTAGCTGCTGCGATCATAATCATGATCCACCACGTAGTAGATCAGACCGATCTGGAAATAAAGCCGCGCCGTGTGCGGGTTATGCAGCAGCCCTTCCTTGAGGATATCCACACTCTTGTAGGGTTTCCCCAGATCCGACCAGGTGACCAGGGAGGCGAAATGATAGGCCTCGACAAAGTGCGGATCCAGCCGGGTGATGGCGTCGATGAGCAGCTCGAAGTGGCGAAAGTTGTTGTAACCCTTGGCGAAAGCGCCGTAGTACTGGACGAAGCGGAACCAGAGATAGTCGGCGTTGGCTTCGCGGAAACCCAGGCTGCTTTCGCGCAGGAACTTGCCCGAAGGAAAGTAGAGACGGTCGTATTTCTCCTGTGGCGAGTGGCCGGTATCGAAGGTCCGCAGACTGAAGACCATGACCAGCGCCAGGACCAGGAAAGCCCCCACCTGTAGCAGGGAGTCGCGCCGGGCCGCCGTCATCCGCGCAGCTCCTTGCGCGCGAAGATGTTGCCGGCCAGCAGCAACAGCAGGCCCGCATAGGCCAGGGCATACAGGGTGGCCATGAGCATATGCTCCGGCGCCACGGTCTCGCCATGCACCACGGCCCCGCGCACGTTGAAGACTTCCAGATTGGGCACCAGATAGTAGACCACCTCCGGATGCTTTCGCTCAGATGCCCCACCGCGAACGTGCCCAGGGTGAAGACGGCCGCCAGCACCGGCGACACGCAGGTGCTGAAGAAAACCACCACCGCGGTGATCAGCAGCATTTCCAGCACGCCCATGTAGATGGCCCCGACAAAGCGCAGGGAGAAATCCCCCGGCGCCAGCAAGGTCATGAGCATGAACAGCACGCCCATGACGGCGATCATGCTGATCTGGGTCATGCTCAGGCCCAGGAATTTGCCCCACAGGTATTGCCGACGGCTGACCGGTTTGGACAGGATGGTCAGGATGGTGCCCTTGTCCATTTCCTTGCGCACCATGTTGCTGCCCACGAAGACCACCACCAGCAAACCGAAGACGGTCATGGCGGCCAGCCCCATATCGGTCATGATCTTGCCCTGGGCCCCGACGGTCAGGGGCGAGACCACGGCCGTACCGGCCAGCATCACGAAACCGAAAACGGCCACCAGGTAGAAGATGCGGTCGCGAACGGTTTCGCGGAAGGTGCTGTAGGCCAGGATGCCGACATGGGCAAACATCAGTTTCCTCTCCTGCTGTCGTGGATTTTCATGAACAGGTCCTCCAGGCCCGAACGGCAGGTTTCCACCGAAAGGACTTCGCGTCCGGCCGCGCGGGCTGCCTGGAGCGCGTCGCCGAGGGCGGCCACATCCCGCGCGGTCTGCACGGCCACGCCGGTGACCGCCGCGGCATCGCGCAGACGGATCTCGTAACGGCTTTCCAGGTGGAGGCGGCGCATGTCGCAGGTTTCGACCATGCGGCCTTCGCAGAGAATGCCCACCTTGTCGGCCAGCATCTCCACATCCGGCACGATGTGGCTGGACAGGATGATGGTGCGCCCCTCCTGCCGCAATTCCTGCAGCAATTGGCGCACCTCACGGCGGCCCACGGGATCCAGGCCGCTCATGGGCTCGTCCAGAATCAGCAATTCGGGATCTCCCAGCAGCGTCTGGGCCAGGCCCATGCGCTGCAACATACCCTTGCTGTACTTGCGTAAAGGACGGCCCGCGGCCGCGCTCATGCCGGTGCGATGGAGAACACTTTCCACCTGATCGGCACGCTTGGCCGCCGGCACATCCAGCAAACCCGCGTAAAGATGCAGCAGCTCGCGGCCGCTGAGGTGTTCGAAGAAGTAGGGACGTTCCGGCAGATAGCCCACGCGGCGGCGGCTGGCCACTTCGGTGTTGGCCAGGCCCAGGATCTGAACGCTGCCGCCATCGGCCCGGATCAGATCCAGGATGCAGTTGATGGTGGTGGTCTTGCCGGCACCGTTGTGCCCCAGCAGGGCGAAGACCTCGCCCCGGTTCACGCTGAAGCTGACCCCGTCGATACCCCGCTGCCGCCTGCGCAGAAAATCCGAGCGGAACTCCTTGCGCAGATCCAGCACCCGCAAGGCCTCCGTTTCGACCTTGCGCCGGGATCCGGTATCCGTCGGGGGCGCCGCGACCGGGTGTTCCGGGGCGTCCAGCGCTGGATTGTTTGCGACCACCTTCTGGAAACTCAACATCCACCTCCGGCCCAAAGCCGTATTCAGATCGTTTTCAGGACGTATTTCCTTTTCACGGAGAAGGGTTTTGCAAACCGGATGCCACGATTGACCCGAAGTCGGTCTAACGGCCGCCGACCAGGACAAGAATCTCCTGGCTCAGGCCCCAGCCGTTGATCCGATAACCCGTGGTGCGCCCGCCGTCCACCACCCCCACCAGCCCGATCTGTCCCGGTGTCGTCGCCGCCACGCCGAATTGGGGTTCGGTGACCCCGCTGGTGAAGGCGTTCACCAGGCGGGTGCCGTTGGGCATGAGAGGCAGCAGATCCGCCTGGACGTCGGAATAGACGCCTTCATGCTGGACGGCGTAGTCCTCGACCACCAACTGCAGCGTGTGGGCGTTATTCTTGACCTGGCTTTCCTTGGCGCGATTCTGCATGCGGATGTAGTTGGGGATGGCCATGAGGGCCAGAATCCCCAGGATAAAAATGACGGTGATCAGTTCGATGAAAGTGAAACCGCGGTGGTGGTGCAAAACAGTCCTCCGGAGGGGCGCCAATAACCAGAATACTGGCTCGGGTTTCGGCTTCCATCGGCCGGCATTAAGGGAAATCCCTGGCGGGGAATAATCAGAGCCGGGGGCGATGTCCCTGCAGCAGGACAAGACGGCGCGGCCGCTGTTTCTCTCCTTGTCCCCAGGCCTCGATGACATAGTCCTGGCCACGGGTCGGCGAGCGATAGGTCAGATCGCCCACCCCCCCGGTGAAGGTGCTGGCCTTGCCGGTGTAGGGGTTGCGGGGGGCCTGGTCGTTGGGCAGGTAGGGCACCAGGTCCCAGGGATCCAGGGGGTAGTTGCCCAGGTGGGCGGCGGCATAGGTTTCCGCCGCCAACTGCAAAGTGGCGGCATTGCCCCGGACGGTGGCCTCATGAGCCCGGTGCTCCAGGTGCCGAAACGCCGGAACCCCCAGCAGGAACAGGCAGACAAGCACCAGGCTGGTCGTGCCCGCGGCCAGGATCAGATCCGCCTTGTCGATGGGCTTGCGGGGCAGCTTGAAGTTCGTTCGCATGTTTCGCAATGGTGCGCCTTCAAAAGGAAAAGCGGGGCTGGTTGGGCCAGCCCCGCTCCTGAGTATCAGTCGGCCATGCTTACGCTTACTGACCGCTGGTCAGGGTGACGACATTCGCGTCCTTGCCGAAGCCGGTGATGGTGTAACCCACGTTCACACCACCCTGGGCCACGGCCTGGATGCCGATCTGGCCCGCGGTCGCGGCCGCGCCGGCGAACTGGGGCTCGGTGGACGCGCCGGTGAAGGCGTTCTCCAGCAGGGCACCACCGGGCAGCAAGGGGGTCAGATCGCCAGCGGCATCCGAGTAGATGCCATCGTTCCGGACGGCGAAATCCTCGGCGGCCAGCTGCACGGTGTGCGCCGCGCCCTTGACCTTGGCTTCCTTCGCACGATCCTGCATGCTGATGAAGTTGGGGATGGCGATGGCGGCCAGGATGCCGATAATAACGACCACGATCATCAGCTCAATCAGAGTAAAGCCCTTGCGATTCAACACTACACGTCCTCCTTGTAGCGGTCCCTTTGAAAAGACCTTCGTTGTTCCGATTCCGGTCTTGTTGGGGACCGGCCTCACGGGTGCCTGCCAATGGCAGTCCCGGTAAGCATAGGGCATGCCATTCGCCCTAGCCCATTTTTCGTCCTTGCAAGTCCTTTTAAACAGGCGACTTAAGCTTTTCCCGAAACTTCTTTGCCCCAACCCCAGGGCCCGCGAGCCGGGCAATTTGCTTCCCCCACCCGGCAAAACCTTGCAAATGAGAGGGTATTTCCCCTCAACTCAGCACCGCCTCTTGCGGTTCTTGCTCCCGCAGGGCGTTTTCCACCGCGTCCAGCAGATCCGAACCCGGCGTGAGATCCTCGTTCTGCTCCTCGCAAGCGTCCTCGGGATCCTGCACACCGTACTTCTTCAGCTTGCGGTACAGGGTGGAGGCGTTGATACCCAGGATCTCGCTGGTCTGCTTGCGCGCCCCGCCGGTACTCTGGAGAACCGACAGGATGTGCGCCTTCTCCAGCGCCTCCAAGGTCACCGCTCCGCCCACGGTCAGCTCGCCGGCGCTGTTTTCTCCGGAAGGCGCGGACTGGAATTCCGGCGGCAGGTCCCCCACCTCGATGCGATCCCCGTCGCGGATGATGCTGGCGCGTTCGATGACGTTTTCCAGTTCCCGCACGTTGCCGGGCCACTCGTAGCGCTGCAGGGCCTGCAGAGCCTTCTCGGTCACTAGGGATCCCACGGTCCCTTTGTATTCTCTGGGACAGCAGCGACGCAGGAAGTGATCCACCAGCAGGGGGATATCGTCCGGACGCTCGCGCAGGGCCGGCAGGTTCAGCGGGATGACGTTCAGCCGGTAGAAGAGGTCGATGCGGAAATTACCCGCCGCCACCTCCTGCTCCAGATCCCGGTTGGTGGCGGCCACCACGCGCACATCCACCTTGATGGGACGGGAACTGCCCACGGGATAAATCTCCCGCTCCTGCAACATGCGCAGCAGCTTGACCTGGATGGCGTGGGGTGTCTCGCCGATCTCATCCAGGAAGATGGTCCCGCCCTCGGCCTGGCGGCAGAAACCGTCATGGTCCTTATCCGCGCCCGTGAAGCTGCCCTTGACGTGCCCGAAGAGCTGGCTTTCCAGCAAGGTTTCCGGGATGGCGCCGCAGTTGATGGCCACGAACGGCTTGTCCGCGCGCGCGCTTTGCATGTGGATGCTCCGGGCGATCAGCTCCTTGCCCGTGCCGCTTTCGCCATTGATCAGGACCGTGGCTCCGGTGCCGCTGATCTTCTCGACCATCTTGAACACCGAACGCATGCGCGCGCTCTGGCCGATGATCTTCTTGGCCTTGGAGGAGCGATTCAGCTTTTTCTTCAGTTCCACGTTCTCGCTGCGCGCCTGACCCAGGGCCAGGGCGTTGCGCACGACCATGCGGATTTCATCGTTCTTGCAGTGCTTCTGCAGATAGCTGAAGGCCCCCAGGTTGACCGCGTCGATGGCCGACTGCTCGCTGGCGTAGGCCGTCATGATGATCACCGGAATGTTGGGATTCATCGCCTTGACGCCCTTCAGAAGCTGAATGCCGTCCATCTTGGGCATCTGGATATCGGTCATCACAAGGTCGAATTTCTCCTGCTCCAGCAGCTGCAAGGCCTGAGCGCCGCCGTTGGCCGCCCGAACCTGAAATCCTTCTTTGCGCAACAAGATGGCGAGGTATTGGCACATGGACTCTTCATCGTCGACAACCAGAATCCGTTCCTCGGCCATGTTCTCTCCTTCGTCCGCGAAAAGGGCAATTTGCAGTGATGCAGGAGATATCGGCCTCTGCGGGACCTCGCTTTACACCTAAATCGCGATAATCTTGGACTTTGCAAAAAACAACAGCCCCACAGGGGCCGTGCGCATTGCCCTTTGCGAGGCAACATCTTCCGTTGTTCAAGACCGGGTGATTCCGGACAGGAGGGGGGTCACACCAGAAGGGCTTCAGCCTGTTCCGGCTCGGCCGCTTCCGCGGAGGGCCGGTCCGTTGCCCGAGGGCCGTCCTGCCCCAGTTCCGGTACGTGCACCACCGGCCAGCGCACCCGGAACACCGTCCCGCCGCCGGGACGGTCCTCGGCCCGCACCCGCCCGCCATGGGCCGCGGCAATACGCTGCACGATGGCCAGGCCCAGCCCCGTGCCGCCTTCCTTGTTGGTGGCAAAGGGCGTGAACATGTCCTGGCGGATATCCTCGTCGATGCCCGGCCCGTCATCCGTGATCACCAACTCCTGGCTGGTGCCCGCCGCCAGCAGGCGCAGATTCAGCCCCAGATCGCCCTGATAGTGCATGGCTTCACAGGCATTGATGACCAGGTTGAGGGTCAGCTGCGTCAACTGGCCCGGGTCCGCCACCAGTTCCATATCCTCCGGTTGCACGTCGCAATGCAGGTTGACCCGGCCGTTCTTGGCCGCCACGTGCTGCCGGATCTGCAGGCTGATCTCATCCCCGAATTCCCGGGCCCGGAAACGCCGCCGGTTGGTGGGGCGCATGCGGCTGTAGGCCAGGAAGTCGTTGATGATGGTGTTGACCCGGCTGCTCTCCTTGAGGATCAGAGTCATCAGGGCGGCATGGTCACCTTCCAGATCCAGGTCGTCCGCCAGCATCTCCACGCTGCCGCGGATGCTGGCCAAAGGATTGCGGATCTCGTGGGCGATGCTGGCCGCCAGTTCGCCGATGGCCGCCAGACGATCGTTCTCCCGCACGCGGGCCGTCATCTCTTTCTCCCGCGTCAGGTCCGTGAAGATGCAGATGGCGCCGATGATGCGCCCGCCGGGAGCCGTCACATGGTTCACGTTCAGCCCCAAGGGCAGCTCCCGCCCCATGCGCTTGATCAGCGCCTCGCCCCGATCCACGGGAGCCTCGCCCCGGGCCACGGGCAGGATGACATCCACCATCTGCTCCATGCCGCCACGGCACACATCCTCCAGGCGACAGCCGATCAGGTCGCTTTCCTCCATCTCCAGGATGCGGCAACAGGCCGGATTGACCCGCACCACCACGCCGCCCGTGTCGATGGTCAGCAAACCGCTGCGGATGTTGTCGATGATGTTGCGCATTTCCCAGAGCGCCTTCTGAACCCGGCGGCGGCTTTTCTGCTCGCTGTCCTCGAAGCCCTGGATGCGCTGGAAATAGTGCCACAGGCCGAATTCCGCCAGGGTACCGGCCACACCCAGCAGGATCACGTTGCTGGTCTTCTGCCCCGCAAAGGTGGCCACCAGGACCACGGCCAGCACGTCGATGACCATCTGCAGAGGCAGGATCGCCCGCCCGGACCAGCGGCCCAGGTCAGCCATCCAGCCCAGGCCGATGCTTAGAGCCAGAGCCGTCAGGGTACCCAGCAGACCGAGGCCCGAACTGTCCTGGGGGGCGTAGTGCCAGGCCAGGACCGCCACCGCGGTGAGCGCCACCAGCAGAACCACCCGGCCCAGGGTTCGGTGGGAGATGGTCTTGAGGATACCGAGGCCGTGGAGAAGGCACGCCAACTGCCCTAGCCTCCCACGATGCCCATCAGCACGATCATCAGCGGTTCGATGGCGGCGGTCAGGGCCTCCACGGCCGCGTCCACCTCGTCGTCGTAGAAGTCGGCGATCTTGGACAGCATCTCATCCAGGGCGCCCGTCTGCTCGCCGATGCCGATCATCTGCGTGACCATGGGCGGGAAGACGCCGCTCTCACGCAGGGGACCGCTGATGTTCTCGCCCTGGCTGATGGCCTCCGCCGTGTTGCCGATGGCTTCTTGGATCACGGTGTTGCCCGCCGTGCGGCTGGTGATCTCCAAGCCCTGCAGGATGGGCACGCCTGAACCGATCAGAGTTCCCAGGGTGCGGGTGAAGCGCGCCACGGCGCTTTTGCGCAGCACGTTGCCGATGATGGGAATCCGCAGGGCCAGCTTGTCCGTCAGGTAGCAACCCCGCGCCGTGGCCCGGAACCGCTTGAAACCGAAGAACAGCCCCGCGCCGCCGGCGAACAGGGCCCACCAGTAGGCCCGCATGAAGTTGCTCAGCCCCATGACGATGCGCGTGGGCGCCGGCAATGTGCCGCCGAAATCCTTGAACATCTTGGCGAAGACCGGGATCACGAACAGGAGCATGAAAATGCAGGCACCGCCGGCAACCGTCAGCACGATGGAGGGGTAGGTCATGGCGCCCTTGACCTTGCGCTGCAAGGCGTCGGCCTTCTCCAGGAAAACGGCCAGGCGTTGGAGAATCACGTCCAGGATACCGCCGGCCTCACCGGCGGCGATCATGTTCACGTACAGATCGCTGAAGACCTTGGGATGTTTCGCCAGAGCCTCGGCCAGGGTGCTGCCGCCCTCCACATCGCTCATCACCGTCTGGACCACCGACTTGAAGTGCTCTTTCTGCAGTTGGCGGCTCAGCACGTCCAGGCACTGCACCAGGGGCAGACCGGCGTTGACCATGGTGGCGAACTGCCGTGTGAAGACCGACAGATCCTTCACCCCCACGCTCTTGCGCCGCAGGAAACTGAACTTGATGTCCCGCGGCTTCTTCTTGATGGAGGAGATGACGATCCGCTTCTTCCGCAGATACTCCCCGACTTCCTTTTCGCTCGCGGCCTCGTGCTCCCCACTGAGGGTCTCTCCCTTGGTGGTCTTGCCTTTCCAGATGAACGTCGTGGTGGTGCTCACGGGCTTACCTTCCTCACTTGATCATGGCGGGTTGACCGATCATCTGGGCCAGTTCGGCAGCATCGTTGCTGCGGCCCAGGGCCTCTGTCGGATCAATCCACTTGTTGATGATGGCCTGGTAAAGGCTCTGGTTCATGGTCTGCATGCCGTGTTTCTGGCCGGCCTGCATCAGACCGTAGATCTGGTGAACCTTGTCGTCGCGGATCATGGCCTTGATGGCCGGGGTACACACCATGATCTCCAGAGCCAGAACCCGTCCGCCGCCACGTATCCGGGGCACCAGCTGCTGCGTGATGACACCCGCCAGGCTGAAGGCCAGCTGGCTGCGCACCTGGTTCTGCTGCTCCGGCGGGAAGACATCCACGATGCGGTTGATGCTCTCGAAGGTGCTGTTGGTGTGCAGCGTGGCCAGGGCCAGGTGGCCCGTCTCGGCAATGGTCAGGGCCGCGGAAATGGTCTCGCGGTCACGCATCTCGCCGATGAGGATCACGTCCGGATCCTGGCGCAACACGTACTTCAGCGCGTCGGGGAAGCTGTGGGTGTCGCTGTTCACCTCGCGCTGGTTGACGATGCAGTTCTTGTGCTGATGCACGAACTCGATGGGATCTTCGATAGTGATGATATGCCCGTGCCGCTCGCTGTTGATGGTGTCCACCATCGTGGCCAGGGTGGTGCTCTTGCCGCTGCCCGTGGGCCCCGTCACCAGGATCAACCCCTGGGTGCGGTTGATCATCTCCCGGCATACCGGGGGCAGGCCCAGTTCTTCGAAACTGTTGATTTTGTAAGGGATTTGGCGGATGGCCATGGCCGTCGCGCCGCGCTGCTGAAAGACATTGGCGCGGAAGCGGCTGATGCCCTGCACGCCGAAACTCAGATCCAGTTCCATGTCGTTCTCGAAGCGCATCTTCTGCTCGTCGTTGAGGATGCTGTAGGCCAGGGCCCGGGTATCATCCCCCGTCAGCGGAGGGAAAGAACTCGGCAGCACCTGACCGTCCACCCGCAACAACGGCGGTAGACCGGCCGTAATGTGCAGATCACTGGCTCCCCTGTTGACCATATCCTCCAGCAGTTCTCGCATACCGGCCACGTCAAACCCTCTTTCTCATCAGTCGGCAACCGCGGTTTCCCGCAGCACTTCTTCGATGGTGGTGATGCCCTTGGCCACCTTGAGCAGACCATCGGCGCGCAGGGTGAGCATGCCTTCTTCGACGGCCTTATGGCGAATTTCGGTGGTCGAGGCCCGATCCAGAATCAGCTCTCGGATACCCGGCGTGATGGGCATGACTTCGTACAGGCCCTGCCGCCCGGAATACCCGCTACCGTTGCACTTGTCGCACCCCTTGCCCTTGAAGACGGGGGTTCCCGGTTTGAGGCCCACGTCGGCCAGGGCCTCGTCCGACAGTTTCAGTTCCTCCTTGCAACCGGAGCAAATTCGCCGCACCAAACGCTGGGCCATGATCAGCACCGTGCTGCTGGCCACCAGGAAGGGCTCGATACCCATGTCGATCATACGGTTGATGGTGCTGGGCGCGTCGTTGGTGTGCAGGGTCGAGAGCACAAGGTGCCCCGTCAGAGCAGCCTTGGTGGCGATGCCGCCGGTCTCCAGGTCACGAATCTCACCCACCATCACGATGTTCGGATCCTGCCGCAGGAAAGCCTTCAGGGCGGAGGCGAAAGTCAGGCCGACCTCGTCCCGCACCTGCACCTGGTTGATGCCGTCGATGTTGTACTCGACGGGATCCTCGGCGGTCATGATGTTGGTGTCTTCGACGTTCAGCTTGGAAAGGCAACTGTACAGGGTGGTGGTCTTGCCGCTACCGGTGGGGCCCGTCACCAGGACCATGCCGAAGGGCGAGGCGATGGCCTGGTACACATCCGCGATGGCCTTCTCTTCCATGTTGAAGTCGGCCAGGTCCAGATTCAGGTTGCCCTTGTCCAGGATACGCATCACGACCTTCTCCCCGTAGATGCAGGGCAGGGTCGAGACACGCAGGTCCACCTTCTTGGCGCCGATCTTCAGTTTGATGCGGCCGTCCTGGGGAATGCGGCGCTCGGCGATGTCCAGCTCGGACATGATCTTCAAACGGCTGATGATGGCGTTCTTCAGCTTGATGGGCGGCTCCATCACTTCCTTGAGCACACCGTCCACGCGGTAGCGCACGCGCATGTTGCGTTCGTAGGGCTCGACATGGATATCGCTGGCGCCCATCTTCACGGCCTCGGCCAGCAGGGTGTTGACCAGCTTGACCACCGGGGCGTTCTGCCCGTCCTGCCCCAGCAGGTCGTCACCCTCATCCTCCTCCACCAGCTCGATATCATCCTCGAGCCCTTCCATGATCGAGGCCAGGCTGTCCGCATCGCTGTAATACTTGTCGATGGCCTTCTTGATGGCCATCTCGCCCGCCACCACGCACTGGACTTCCAGACCGGTGATGAACTTGATGTCGTCGATGGCGAAGATGTTGGCGGGGTTGGCCATGGCCAGCGTGAG
>PDWI01001486.1_pt1 | contig 36988 bp, 29 predicted proteins | sample 1430891 | NCBI WGS metagenome assembly PDWI01 (sample SAMN01162508, study PRJNA174530) | Oral metagenome, whole genome shotgun sequencing project. | biome: Marine environment; feature: Marine mammal; material: Swab sample of the gingival sulcus; isolation source: swab sample of gingival sulcus... | reverse complement strand
ATCTAAGAAATAATTGATAATTTGAAAACTGCGTATAATCAAAGTGTTTAGGTCGAAAAAACAACAGAATTATTTTGCTAAACTATCTGACGTATTTCGGATTTTATACTTTTTTATGCCATAGTTTGTATATGTGGGGAATTTAAGGTTTTGTGAGTTTTTCCCTTTTTTTGAAATATATATTTAATTTAACGAAATGTTAAAAAACATATTGACCATAATTTTGACTTTTTGTCTAAGTACAGCTTTGGGGCAAACTGATTTGATAGTGAATTTTGGAAAAAGTGATAGCATTGCCAAAACAAATGATTTCAAATTTACAATACTTTCGCCAACGGATACCGTAATTGTTTTCGATACTTCTACGAGTTCTAAAATAAAGAAAAATCGTATAGAATTGCCAATTACGAGAGATTCCATCAAGGGCATATTTGAATACAGAACGGGAATAGGCGGTTGGAAAAAAGTGCAATATACTTTTGGCGCAGACACCACAGACTTAAAAAGAATAGAAATAGACCTATATTTTTCTGTTAATTCCAATAAAATCGAGTTTTTACAGGAGCTTACAGTCAATAAATATTACGGTATAAATTCAATTTCGATAAAAAGTGGTAAATTAAAAGTTGGTTCTCAGCCTATTTTTATGTTGATAAGTAATTCAGACACAGCTTTTTATGGAGCAAGCTTAACTAACCATTTTTACGGCACAATGAAATTCAAAACAGAATATGGTTGGCTTGATTTTTCCGGTTCTTACTGTCTTTCAACAGTTCCCGAAAAAACATTAACCAAATTCGATACGGTTTATTCGTGGGTTCCAAATTACAATATAGGCGATGAATATACGATAAAGAAACCCGGAACTTACAAATATGTCGTTGCGATGGGCTTAGATAGATTTTCAGAAGGAATCCCAACAAAACTGATTGATAAGGGAGAAACAAGAATGCGAACTCGAACTTTTTTTGAACCGGAAATTGAATTTAAGGTTTTAGAATAGCAACACTGTTTGGAGTTATAGTATTTATACGCATTTCATAACGTCCAATTTCTAACTACAACAGATAAAATTTTGTAATTTTAGAAAAAATATTATATTTTTGCGAGCTAAACAATAAAAAAATAATCTATGGCAAGTTCTGCAACAAATGTTGATACCACAGCAAAATCAACCGGAAAACCTACAAACTATCCTGCATTAACAATTCTTGTTACAGTTTTCTTTTTTTGGGGATTTATAGCAGCCGGAAATTCTGTTTTTATCCCTTTTTGTAAACATTATTTTGCATTAGACCAATTTCAATCGCAGTTAATCGACTTCGCATTTTACCTTGCATATTACTTTGGTGCTTTGGCGTTGTTTTCGTACGGAGCTTTTGGCGGCAGTGATTTGGTAGCAAAAATGGGATACAAGAAATCAATTATTTTCGGATTATTATTTTCGGTAATTGGCGCTGTTGTAATGATTTTTGCTGTCGAAGCAAATGTATTTGTGGGTATGTTGATAGGTTTGTTTATTGTGGCATTGGGATTTTCGTTGCAACAAACCGCAGCCAATCCGTTTGCTATCAGCTTGGGCGATCCGGCAACCGGAGCCGGTCGGATAAATCTCGGCGGAGGCATAAACTCATTCGGAACAGCCATTGGACCTATCGTGGTGGCAATAGCACTTTTCGGTTCTACCGAAGCAATTACCGACGACAAAATAGCTTCGTTGGGACTCGAAAAAGTCGTGCTTTTGTATTCTGCCGTAGGATTATTATTTTTATTGGCGGCGGCTTTATTTTTCTTTTCTAAAAAAGTTCCTGCCGGAATTTCAACCGAAAAAACCGAAAAATCGCAAAAGGCTTTTTACGCCTTGATGGTAATGACTGTTTTGTTAATTTTGATGTTTGCACCTGTGTTTCAGTCATATAACATCGATGTTAGTGCAATGACAAACGACGAATTAGTGAATTTGGAAACCTATCGAATGGGCTGGCTTTTCGGAGCGTTGGCAGTAGTTGTAATTTCGTTGTTGATAGTAAAAAGCAGAGCTTCAAAAAATCCGAAAGGGTGGGGAGCAATGCAATATCCGCAGTTAGTTTTAGGAATGTTAGCAATTTTTGTTTACGTCGGAGTTGAAGTTACTGTGGTCAGTAATTTTGGCGAATTGCTACATAAACCGGCCTTTGGCGGATATACGGCAAGCGAAGTTGCGCCTTTTATTTCGATGTATTGGGGCAGTTTGATGATAGGACGCTGGACAGGCTCGCTGGCGGCGTTCAAACTAAAAGACGGTGTCCGAAAAATTTTGATGATTGTTGTTCCGCTTGTCGCATTTGGGGTTGTTTTGGGCGTAAATGCAATTTCGATGTACAACATAAAACCGCTATTATACTATATTGTATTGGTTTTTGTACAAATTGCGGCGTTCCGTTACACCAAAAACAAACCGGCCAAAACTCTTTTGACATTTGGAATTTTGGCAATGATAATGATGTTGGTCGGAATATTCTCGACCGGAAAAATAGCCGTTTACGCATTTATGAGTGGCGGATTATTTTGTTCCATTATGTGGCCTGCAATATTCAATTTGTCGCTAGCCGGACTTGGAAAATACACAACACAAGGCTCTGCATTTTTGGTAATGATGATTTTGGGAGGTGCTGTTTTGCCACCGATGCAAGGCAAAATAGCCGATTTTTTACAAGCTCGTTCTACAATCGAAGGCTTTGGGATACACCAATCGTATTGGTTGCCGGTTTTTGCCTTTGCTTACCTTACTTTTTTCGCTTTTTATGTAAACAAATTACTGAAAAAACAAGGAATAGACTACGACGCAGAGGTTTAAATTTTTATAGGCGTATTCAGAAAATACAAATTATTGAGGGCTACAAAAATGTCGTCGCTACGCGATTGGGGGGAGATATATTTGTAGCCCTGTATGGAATGCGGGGATTAAAACAATAAAATCCGTTTTTTGATATTTTTTGCAAAAAAACAAGACTTTTTTAGTCAAAAACAAGCTGTAAAATTTGCGTAATTGTCAGTTTTTACGCAAATTTTTGCTCTAATTCTACAAATTATAACTTTTCATTTGCAGAAAATCGAGCATCAAATTTATATCAAATGGGTCAATGTTTTGTTCTTCCAAAATATGTTTATTATCGTTGTATTCTTTCTTAAATTCATCAAAATTTTCATATTCTTTGGTGGCGGTTATGTAATATTTAATTGCTTCTTTTTTGTCTTTCTTTATCCAAAAAATATTACCCAAACTCAAAAAATCAAACTTAGAAGGTTCTATTTCGATAGTTTTCAATAAATATTTTTCCGATTGCTCAAATTTTTGCAACATCATCGAACAAAAAGCTATCGAACGAGTAGCTTTGGCGTCGTCCGGATTGAAAAAATCATATTTAAAGAATTTTTTCAAAGCCTCTTGATAATTTTTTAGCGCAATATTGCATCTGCCTATAAACATTAGCGTTCCGGTATCTTCGGGGTCTAATTGCTCGGCTTTTTCGTAATATTCCAATGCTTTTGCGTAATTTTCGAGTTTTATGTACGAAAATCCAATTTTTTTGTACAACCATTTTTTATTGTACTCAAAAAATTCTGCTTTTTGATAATTTTTTAATGCTAACTCAAAATGTTTTAATTTTTGATAAGAAAAACCAACTTTTTCATATATATTTGCATCATTAGCGCCGTTGGAAATAAGTTTTTCAAAAATCAAACAGGATTGATTGTAAAATTTTTGATAAAAAGCCAACTCTGCACAGCTTCGCAAAATACTGTCATAATTGGGCAATTCCGAAAAAATATCAGATTTGTGAAGTCCTATATCCAATGTGAAAATATTTTTAAAACCTTTGAAATTTTTATTAAAATTGTAAAATCTGTACAAATCCTGTACATACCTGACTATAATGCCTTTATTGAGGTCAAAATTTCCCAAAGCGTCTTGGTCTTTTACCAATTCTTGCGAACTTTCAATTTCCGCCACAAGCATATTTATCGCCATTTCGCGCATCGGCGTAGCTATTTGATGTATGTGCAAACAAAACGAGAACTTGTCCGAATTGCAAAAATAAAACGCCTTTTCAAAACTATCTAAAAATTTATCCAGAGTTTCTTGTGGCAGTGTGCCGGTCAGCATTGTGCGAATTTCTTGGTTGTTGGCAGAAAACGGAATAAACCAACTCGACGCCTTGTTGAAGAACGCAAAATTTTTCAAATTGCCCAAAGTGGCGCTAAAAACATCAGAACCCTCAAATTGTTGCATCGAAAATTCCTCTATTTTTTCAAAAAATTCCGGATTTTTATCAAAATAATTTTCCCAGCCCGGATTTTCGTCGTCCATCATATTTTCCGACGAAAAGTCCTCAAAATCAAACTCTTCCATAAAGTCGCCTTGCATTTGTTGCACTTGTGGCAAAATATCTTCGTTGAAGGTTTTTATCAGATTTTCGGTATTTTGTGATTTCAAAATTTGGATAAAAACATACTCAAAATTTTTGTCTGTATCTTCTATATTTGAAATTCGGGCGATATTTTCTTTTATTTCGGGATAAAATTTTGTCAGATTTTCGTGTATCAGCAACGTCAAAACAATGCCAACCAACGCTCTGATGCTGGGTTCGCCAATTTGAAGCATATAAACCTCAAACAGAATATTCAGTTTTTTTATGTCAAAAAATCGGAATAAACTCAACGTAATAGCACTCGTTATCATTGATTTTTGTTCCGAGCTGACGTCGGTTGATTCGTAAAAATTCGACATAATACTTACAAAATCGCTTTCGACCTGATTTGTCAGCCAAATTCTGACAAAAACGGTTTCGGTTTTTTCCTTGTGATTGTTCAAATCTTGCAAAACAGACAAGTAGTCGATTTTTTGATGATAACGTGAGTAAATATTGGTGCTATCTGTCTGTTGGTAAGCCTTGTAATACTCTTTCAATTTGTCGGTTAGCAGCAAAAAATCTGTGCGAATTTTCTCGTAAATTTGGTTGCGTTGCGTGTCGGGCGTATCTTTGGCAAAGTACTCTATCATAAAGCGAAACATCTCTTTGTTGGCTTCGTATTGACTTTTGTTGGGCAATTCCGGATTGGTGCCATACACGTTTTCCAACTTTATTATTCCGTTGTACATTTGACCTTTTATGAAATCATTTTTCGCACTTTTCAAGCGATTTAACTGTTCTAATTTTTGGTTCATATCAAATTCTAAAATTTTTATTTAACGAAGATACAAATTTTTATTTAATTTTTATATTATTTTTTTTATAAAAACAATTAGTTGCCTTATTATTAGGTAGTTATGTGGAACTACTATTTTTTATTTTTTCAAAGAACTTGTAAAATTTCGCCATTATCTGCGTACAGTAAAAATCCTTTTATCGACTTATTTTTTTCTATATCTTCTATTAGTTTCATATAATGTTTTACTTGTTTTTTGTGAACCGAGCGTTTTTGCCCAAATTTATAATCGATAACGATAATTTCTTTTTCGTTGCTGATAACCCTGTCCGGTATTTTGGTATCGCCAAATCTTGTAAGGATTTCTTTTTCTGCTTTTACTTCCCAATCGGCTGAAAACCAGCTCTTTATCTCTTCGTCTTCAAAGAGTTTTTCTATACGTATTTTTATTGATTTAGCATCTTTGTCGGTTATTTTTCCGGCAGTTTTCATTTTCAAAATTGCGTTGTCGATGTCTTTGTCGGTTTCAATTAGCGAAAAAATTTCGTGCATCAGCAAGCCTTCTTTTATTGCAATTTGCCTTGTATCAACTATTTCCGAAATTAAATCTTCGCTGTGAGTAACGATTGAAATATTTTTTGTCCAGTCGTTTGTTGGATATTCTTGAAGCAAAAAAGTTTCCGTTTCGGGCATATTTTTTGGCTTTTGGGCAGTTGGGTTGGGCAGGTCGAAAATTTTATTTTCATTGTCATAAAAATTTTCAATATCAATAAAATTGAGGTTTTCGTTTTGCAAAACGCCTTTTGTTTTGGTGCTGACAGTTTTAAAAATCTGTTCGCCAATGCTCGAACTGCCACCTCTTGCACTAATTGGCACAAAACCGTAAATGCTCTCTTTGGCACGCGTAAAAGCCACGTACAACATATTTATCGAATCCATATACGAATAAATTTTTTCGTTTACGTAGTCGTTGGCAAAGTCGGTTTTTAGCAGCTCTTTGCTTGGCGAAAGTGGCAAAAACTCAAAGTCGTTGAACTCCGAATTTTGTGTAGCTCCCCACAAAACAGAAAAGTTGTTCGGCTCCAAACTCCAATCTATCGTCGGCATAATTACCACGTTGAAAGCCAGCCCCTTAGATTTGTGGATAGTCATTATTTGCATAGCATTTTTTATTTCGGAAACCTGAACCGAAAATTTTAGATGATTTTCGTTCCAAAAATCTAAAAATGATTTCAAATCGCTGCCTTTTTTGCGAACAAAATCCACCACAACCTCCTCAAACGACCGCACAAAGGGCAGTTCGCTACTAATTTTATTGATGCCGAAAATTGAAATAATTTTCTCGGTCAATTCCAGTAGCGAAAGGTGGGACAGAAAATCAAAATTATCAAAAAGCTCTGCCGGCAAAAAATCTTTGGTTTGCTCAAAATCGGTTAGGCTAAAAATTTTGTCCAATTCGTAATTTTTATCAAATAATTGGTCATAATTAACAATTATTTCGAGCAACAAGATACGTTGAGTTGGATTTAAAATTAAATTTAGCGTTCCGGTTATTATTCTGATAGCCAGTGAGTTGCTGATGAGTAGCGATTCGGCAGAAACAATATTAAATTGTTTGTCGGCTTCCAAGTTCGACGAATAATCCAATAACAGTTTCATAAATTTATTTGCGTCGGAATTAGTTCTGACGAGAATGGCAATGTCGCCCGGATTGTGTGTTTCCAACAGTTGGTCGATGAGTTGGCAAGTTTCGTCTTCTATTTTTTCGAGGTAATCCGCATTTTTTTCAATAAATTTTAAATTAACATTGCCGCCGGAGTTGTTTTTTTGGGCAATTTGCTGATAAGCATCAGTGTAAGCATTGAGTAACAGGCTTTTATGAGTGTCAGAAATTTCAAAATCGGCAAAACTCTCATTTATTTTTTCTTGCAAAACAACCGGAAATCTGTTGAAAAAAGCGTTGTTAAATTCCACTATATTTTTTTTGCTTCGCCAGTTTGTTTCGAGCGTTGTTTCGTTGATGTATGCCTTGCCTATTTCGTTTTTTACGCCCGAATGCAACAAACGCCAATCGCCGTTTCGCCACCTGTAAATTGACTGTTTTACGTCGCCAACTATCAGGTTAAAATTGTTCGAGGCAACCGAGTTTGCTATCAGCGGCTTAAAATTTTGCCACTGAAACGACGACGTGTCCTGAAATTCGTCAATCATTATGTGCGAATATCGACTGCCTATTTTTTCGTAAATAAAAGGAGCTTCGTTGTTGCCAATTATTTTTTTCAAAAGCATTGTCATGTCAATTATCAGCATCAAATTGTTTTCTTCGCGATAGGCCGGAAGCTCGTTTTTCAAATTATTTATTACCCCAAACGAATATAAATTTGTTTTAATTCGGGTGGCTGTGTAATATTTTTTTCCGTGTTTTTGTTCGTATTCCAAAATATCCACCACAATATTGCGCAGTTCCGAAACCGGATTTTCCCACTGCATTTTAAAATCATTTTTGGTTGTTTTGTTCCAAAAATCATTCTCCGCAACTGCTTTTTGGAGTGTTGCGTTGAGGTCAAGGTTGGTGGCTTCGGCATTTTTGTAAAAAAAACTTTTCAGATATTTTATTTTGCTGATATTAACATTTTCTAAGCCCGATTTTTGTATTATTTCAAGTCCTTTTTCTACTTTTTCGTGGATTGTTTTTTCAAAATTAGAAATAGTTTTTTGTATTTTTTGAGAAAAATTGGATATTTTTTTATTAAAATCGTCTTCTGATTTTATTTTATCGTCAAAAATACCATAAAATTTTTCATTAAATAATTCTGATGAAAAATCAATCAAATTTTTTCGGAAATCCCACTTTTTGCCTTCCGAAATTCGTTCAAACGCATAATTTGCCAGCCATTTTTGGAGGTTTCTGTTTTCGTTTAATTTGGATAGTAAAATGTCGGTCAAGTCTGCTGTAACTTTCTGATTATCAAGCTCTATGGCATAGTTAGCGGGTATTTTCAATTCAAATACAAAAGCCCTGATAACGCGTTGTACAAAACTGTCGATTGTGCTGATATTAAAAAAAGAATAATTGTGAAGTATTTTTTTCAGAATAATATTTGCGTTGCTTTTCAAGGCGCTTTCCGTAAAATTAAATTTTGTGGAAATTATCTCCGAAAAGGCTGATTTTTCGGGCTGTGTAGCCAACGTAGCAAGTTCGGTGATTATGCGTTCTTTCATTTCGCCGGCGGCTTTGTTGGTGAAAGTTACCGATAAGATTTTTTTATATTTTTGATGATTTTCAAAAATTAAAAATAAAAATTCTTTTGTCAGCGTGTGCGTTTTGCCCGAACCGGCAGATGCTTTGTAAATTGTTATCATCAATTTGATTTTTTAATAATTTATCCCCGCTTTATGCCTTAGTAATTAAGTTACACGGTGATTCGTCGGGTCAAATATAAAAAATCGTGGTAAGTTGTAAAAAAAAACTTGCAAATTTTAGAAATCTGCAAGTTTTTAATTAAGATTATGTTTTAATTTCTTTTTCCTTTCGAGGTTTTGCTCGATGAACTGTTGTTGCTGTTCGACGAACTTTTGCCTTTTGAGGTTTTTCCGTTATTACTGTTATTGTTGTTGGTATTTTCAGTGCTCGATGATTCCATAGCTTGCCAAAATGATTCGCAAGATGGGGTTGCAATGAATACGAACAACATAAAAATTAATCCGAACAGTTTGAATCTTGACTTTTTCATATAATTATTATTTTTATTTTGAGTACTGTGTTTTTCCTTTTGAAGAATTTCTCATATATTCATATACTTTTTGTTGCAAAGCGCCGGTTTTTCTATCATAAATAAGTTTTTGTTTTATTTCGTTAGTTGTGTAGGCGTTTAGATGATTACCTTGTCTAACTGTTTGATTTTCAGCTTTTTGACCTTTAAATGGCAATGCTCTTTTGTCGTAAGTAAATGATTTTTTTGCCGGTGCATTTTGGATAATACCGTTTGAAATGTGCAACGGTTCTCCGTTGTCGGCAGTGTAATATGAGAAGTTGTTGTCTTCGTCAGCTTCTTGGAAAGTATCAAACGCATCAGCAAAAATAACTAAATAGTAATCGCCCGTAATATTAGGCATTTTGTAGTGCCATTTAAACGGTTTGTCATTTCCAAATACAGCATTAGAAACACTTTCGCCACTTGCTACATCAACGTGATTCCACCAGTGTCCTTGTGCCGGAATTTGATCTGTTATATTTGCATCTGTCAATTCTCCATTTTGTCCCGCGTTTCCATAATCGTCGCTGTAATAGTCGAATAGAAGAATTTGATAGTCGTTTCCGTCGTAAGCATTGTACAATATGTACGCTATCGACCAGTCTTTTTCGGCTGCCAACATTTCTTCGCCTGCGTTATATACGTTGTAGTACGAAGTTCTCCAAAGTGGGTCGTTCGAATCGGGGTCGTCTTCTACGTCGTAGTCAGTATCTTGCAATTCCCAAGCCATAATGTCGTATCCCGAAGTAGTGTTATCAACTTCGTTGTCGCCGTCTTGGTCTGGATTTGACGCTCCGTCGCTTGCTACAAATGCGCAAAAACAAAAATCATCAGAGCAAAAGAAATCTTGGTCTATCCTCATAATTCCGTTGTCGCCCCAATTTGTCCCCCAAGAGTTTACTATCAGGAAAGCTCCGTTTGAACCTTTGTTGTCGTCGTATCCGGCCAAAATCATTGCGTGATAGGCGTGTTGTCCGGTGTAGCCATACGATTGGTAATCGAAAATACCACTGGAATAATTCATAAACTCATCGCCCAATTTTGCTCCAAAAACAACAGCTCTACCTGCTGCCAAATAGTCTTTTATTGTGTTTTTATCTTTTGCTATTTCACGATAATTTTCTATTTTGTTGCCGGCTGCTTCGCTAGTCCAACTTCCGTCGGGCCTTTGAGAGCAGGTTCCTAAATTTTGATAAGGAACAGTGCTAAGAGTTGCAATACCTCTCGATAAAAGTATGTCGTAAGCTGCTTGGAAGTTTGTACCGTTACAATCTTCGCCTTTTTTGCTGTTGTCGATTGCCCAAAATAGGTCTTTCGGACTGAATATTTTGCTTGCATCAGAATAATTTGTGTAGCCATTTCGCTTGGCTTGCAAATAACTTCTATGATTGTAGCCAACTGCCCATGCTACGCAAGTTCCGTACTGTCCTTGGTCGCCAATTGGCGGGAAATTTTTTCTCAAATCGACTGACGCCGGCAAGTTGCCCGAGCCAAAAGTAGAGCCAAAGTTTACGGCATCTTCTATATTATCGGTGTGTTCGTCATCTGCCAACCACCCCAAGGCTTGGCCTGTTTCGTTTTCTGTCATTGGCTCTTCGCAAGATTCGCAAGATGATGCTACGAGTACAATTAACGCTAAATAAAATGTGATTTTTTTCATAAGTATTTATTTTTAATAAGTTAATATTATTTTTTGGCAAAGATAATAAAACATATTTTTATTTTTAGTTCAAATGTGATTTTTTGCCATTTAATCTTTATTTTCTGTGTTTTTTATGGCTAATTTTAATGTTTTTATTTTTGTATAGTAGTTTGATTTGATAATTGTTTGGCAATCTTCCGATTTTTTTGCATCTTCAAAAATGTTTTTTTCTTCAAACAAATTATTATTTGCAAACTCAAATCTTCCTCTAAAAGTCGATTGTTCAAAAATTATTTTGTCGTTGCATTTGTTTTCCGAAAAAATGAAATTTTCTTTTGATATTATTTTTACAGCGTCCAATTTTCCGTCCAGTTTACAATTATTTATGTATGCTTTTTTTGAAAAAACAGAATAATTTAGTCGCCAAAAACCTCGAAATTCGGAGTTTTCAAACGTAACGGTCGAACTGAACGACGATGAACTGAAATTTGAATTTCGGTTGAAAAAACAATTGTTAAAATATGCGTTTGATGCAAATCCGTTATTCATAAAAATTACATTTCCGTAGTAATTGGTGTTCGTAAATCGGGCATTTTTATTAAAAATATTTTCTTTGAAATAAGTGTTGTCGCCCGAAAAAGTGCTACCTTCAAAATGAGTATTTTCGTCGAAATGGCAATTTGTAAATTCCACAATATCTTTGAAACGGTTTTGACGCAACAACACCGGTTTTTCAAATGTACAATTTATGAAAGTTACCGTTTTGTTAAAATTTGACAGATACGCAAATTTATCTTCGGTCGAAAAACCAATTATCGAATCTGTAAAAGTACAGTTTATAAAAGTCAGTGCCGAATTGATGTCTATAACCCCAATTTGCGCCGATTGGGAATATCGGGAAGTCGATTTTGTAAAATCTAAATTGCCGGATATTTTTTTCGCAACATACTCGATATTTTGACTTTTATTTATCTTTTCTATTATTTTTTCGGCTTGTACTTCGTCCGAAACTTTCGGTTTGGATTCGGTTTTGCACGAAGCTATCGAAAAAAATAGCATTAATATTAATAATGTGTGCTTTGTAGTTTTCATAACTCTATTTTCTTTTTATTTTAATGACTTGTCCGATTTGCAGTCTTGAAACGTCAGAGTTTGAAAAATGATTGATATTCATAATATCTTCGTGTGTGATGTTATTAAATTTTTGTGCTATTGTATAAATATTGTCGCCTCTTTTTATTGTGTAGTATATAAAATTAGGGTCTAATTTGTTTTGTTGAACTTTTCGTTTGCTGGCGTATTCTTGTTTTTGCTCAAACGTTTTTGTGTTCAATTTTTTGTAATACGAAATCTTTTTCATCGGAACGTATATGTCCAATTTGTCGCCAATGTTCAAGCGAGTAGATTGCATATTGTTCCAGCATTTTAGGTCTCTAACCGAAACGTCGTACCACTCGGCAATGAAAGAAAATGTGTCGCCGGCTTTTACGGTGTAAATAATTTTTCCTTTGCCCGCAAAATTGTAGTCGGGGCAAGGCTGTGGTACCGGACGGTAGCGACGTCTGGAATTGTTGTACTTGTTTTTGTACGAAATATTTTTGACAATGCTTCTTTTGGGGAATATCAAATCGTCTTTGTATTTGTAAATTTGGTCTTCGTTGATTAGGTATGCCGAAATGTACTCCATTGGGAGTTTTAAGGCGTAAGGTTTGATGTGTCCGGGAATTATGTCGGTTTTGAACTGCGGATTTAGGTCGCGTAATTGCTCAATCGGAATATTTATTACTTCGGCTACTTGTTTTAGGTGTAGTGTATCTGTAACCATCACAGTATCAGTTAGTAATGGGAGTTCTATCGATGCCGGATAAAAATTATGGTCTTCGGGATAAGACATCAAGTAAGTTACTGCTATAAAGGCAGGTATGTAGCCACGAGTTTCTCTTGGTAAATATTTGTAAATTTCCCAAAAATCGGTTTTTCCGCCTGCTCTGATAATTGCTTTTCGCACATTTCCGGCACCGCAGTTGTAACCAGCCAAGGCCAATTGCCAATCTCCAAAAATGGAATATAAGTCGGTCAAGTATGCGGTTGCTGCTTTGGTTGCTTTTTCGGGGTCTCTACGTTCGTCTATAAAACTATTTATTTCTAAGTTGTAACGCTTGCCGGTAGCGTAGATAAATTGCCAAATGCCTGTTGCGCCGGCTCGTGAAACTGCGCGCGGATTTAATGCCGATTCGATGATTGGCAAATATTTCAGTTCCATTGGCATATTTTTAGCTTGCAGTTCTTGTTCAAACATCGGAAAATAATATTCTGACATTCCTAATATTGTGGGAATCATATATTTACCGCGTTTCAAGTATAAGTTTATCCAGTTTCGGACTTCTTGGTTGTAGCTCATTTCTATCGGGGTAGAAATTTTTTTCATTCGGGCAACAATTATGCTGTCGGCAATGTCGATGTTGTGATTATCTGTAAAAACATTTTTGTTTTTATTGTCAGAGGCAAGCGAAGTTTTCACGTACCAGCCATTCATCAGGCTGTCGATGTTTGCAATGGTTTGTTGTTCTACCGAGTTGGTGTCTGCCTGACCAAAAATGGTCGTTATTACTAATAAATTCAATAGTAGTAGGGAAGTAAATTTTCTCATTTGGTTATGTTTTTATAGGTTTTTGGTTCTGTTTTTTTCCGCAAAGGACGTCAAGTTTTTTTGCGTCAGTAGTTATTTTGTTGTGTTAATTATAATGTTTCATTTTTGTTGGTCTTTTTGCATATTTTTATTAACGGATTTTGAATTTAAAACTAACTCCGCAGTATGGTTCGCCCATAAAATAATTCATTTGCGGATTTATTTTTAACGACAAGTCGTCGCTAACGTCAAAGTTCGATAATTCTGCATCTACGTAGGCGTCTATTACGTTCAGTGTCCAAACTATCAAGCCTGCAAAAATCGAAATATCTCGGTAGCGTCGGGTTGTGTTATACGCTGAAACTAACTGAGTTACGTCGTCGATGCCCGAGCTTGCAATTCCGTCGATGTATTGGTTGCCGAGCGTATCCAATTTCACCAATTTCAAGTCTTTGTAATAAACCTTGTATTCTTTCTGAAAATGATTTGCAAAGTAACCGATAGGCACAAAAAAAGCGTAAATAACCGGTGCTTTCCAGTATTTGCGGTTATAAATTTGACCGCTACCGGGCAAAATTCCCGACATGATGGTCGCAACTTTCGGATTTCTGACTTTTTTGTTGTTTTGAGCTACTGTATCAATTTCCGGTTTAGATATTTCTCTCAAAGTGTCAAGCTGTGCATTTGTTGTCAAAAAAAATACGAATAACAATATTACAGTATTAAAAAACTTTTTAATCATTTTTATTTTAAAATTTCAGCGGGTCTTGTAAGTTGTTGAAAATCAGAATGTTACGCGAGTTGGTTTCTCGTTGTAACATTCTAATTTTTACAAAAATACATCAATTTGGTAATCCCTAAAAGTGTAAATTTATGCGTTGTTTGATGCTAAAATTTTACGATAGCAAACTCCATTTTTACGCTTTGAATTTTACTATTTTTAGAGACTACTTAATTTTTATCATAGGTGTTGTTGCTCTAAATTTGTTGTTCACTTATTTCTTTTGCAAATAAAATGCCTTTTTTTTATTAATCTAAAATATCAATTATTTTTTTTAATTTTTCTTCTGAATTAAAATTTATAATTAATTTGCCTTTTCCTTTGTTATCAACCTTTATATCAACTTTTGTGTCGAATTTTTGTGTAAAATTATCTTTATAATTTTTATAGTTTTCTGACAATTCGTTGGTTTTGTTTTTCTTTTTAGGATTTAGAGCAGCGTTGAGTTCTTCTTGTGTCTTTTTGACGGATAAACTTGCCGAAATAATTTTATAAAAAATTTTCAGTTGCAAATCTTCGTCGTCTGACAATCCTGCCAAAATTTTGGCGTGTCCCATTGTAATTTTCTTTGCTTTTAGGCCATTTTGAATGGCTTCGGGCAATTTCAGTAATCGCAAATAATTTGTAATTGAAGAACGACCTTTGCCGGTTCTTTCGCTCAAATCTTCGTGTTTCAAGTTGCATTCTTTCAGCAATCTATCGTACGAAATTGCTATTTCTATCGGGTTCAGATTTTCTCTTTGCAAGTTTTCGACCAATGCAAATTCCAGCATTTCTTGGTCGTTGGCTTCTCGAACAAAAGCCGGTACTTTTTTTAGTCCTGCCAATTTTGAGGCTCGCAAACGTCTTTCGCCCGAAATCAGTTGAAATTTTTTATTTTCTAAAATTCTAACCGTAAGTGGCTGAATTATACCAAGTTCCTTTATAGATGCCGATAATTCTTGAAGTGCTTGTTCGTCAAATTCCAAACGCGGTTGATACGGATTTACCTCAATGTCTTTTACTTCAATTTCGGTAATATTTCCGGTTTCTACCGCTTCTTTTACCGTTTTTACCGGAGTGTAAGAATTTTCTGAAATCAAGGCTCCCAAGCCTTTTCCCAATCTATTTTCTTTCTTTTTTGCCATAATATTATTCTGCTTCGGTTTCTTGCGGAGTATTATTTTCCACGAGTTCTTTTGCTAAGTTCAAATAATTGATTGCTCCGTTTGATTTGGCATCGTATTCGATAACCGGTTCGCCGTGACTTGGTGCTTCGGTTAGGCGCACGCTACGTTTTATGATAGTTTCAAAAACCAAATCTTGGAAATGTTTACGAACCTCTTCGGCAACCAAATTTGACAATTTTAGGCGTGCATCGTACATTGTCAGCAAAAATCCTTCTATTTGTAATTCCGGATTTAGCCCGTTTTGAATCATTTTTATTGTGTTCAACAATTTTCCGATACCTTCGAGCGCAAAATATTCGCACTGAACCGGAATCATTACCGAATCGGCTGCCGTTAGGGCGTTCAACGTGAGCAAGCCCAACGATGGCGAACAGTCAATTATCACATAATCGTAGTCTTCTTTGAATTTTTCGATAAAACCTTTGAAAATTCTTTCTCGATTTTCAAAATTCAGCATTTCGATTTCGGCACCCACCAAGTCGATGTGCGACGGAAGTATGTACAATTCGCCAAATTTCGTTTTTGTTATGGCATCTTGCGGATTTAAGTCGTTTATCACACATTCATAAATACTGTTTTCTACTTGTCGGGGGTCTAAACCTAAGCCGGACGTGGCATTTGCTTGGGGGTCTGCGTCAATTATTAGTGTCTTTTTTTCTAACACAGCCAAGCTTGCTCCTAAATTTATCGAAGTTGTAGTTTTGCCTACTCCTCCTTTCTGATTCGCTATTGCAATTGTTTTTGCCATTATTCTTGTTTTTCAAAAATTTGCACAAAGGTAATAAAAAAATTATTTCTTTTAATATTTCGTTATTTTTTTTTTCAACAACGAGCCATTGTTGGGCTTTTATATTTCTTGCAAACCTTTTTGTGTGGCTTTTTGCGTATTTTTTGAGGTTGTTGATAACTTTTGGTTTTGTGTTTAACTTGCTGAAAGCCAATATTTTAACATGTAACTCATTGAGCCTTTTGTCGTTTTTTCGTTATGCTTTGTAAAAATGTGTTTTATTTCAATTATGTTTTTTTAAATTTGTAAAATAATTTTAAACATATAATTAATATGCTTGACGATTTTTTAAAAGATTTTTTAGACAATACAAAAAATCAACTCAGAGAAAATGAGGAACTTTTTGAAAAGAAAGTTTTAACTTTTGAATCGAGTGATAAAAATGTAAAAATAGAAGCATTTGCAAGTGGAATAATTAAAGATATTCACATAGAACCTGCTTTTTTACAGCAAGATAAGGAAATGGTAGAAGATGTGCTGGTAAATTCGATAAATTCCGCGTTAGAGGAGGCTGCAAAGTTTCGGGACGAACAATTTGATGCTAACAGCAATGAGTTATTTGGACAAATCGATGAGGTGGTCAATTTATTTGCTGACGACGACGACGACTTTGATGACGACGATGACGACGATGACGACGACGATGATTTTGATGACGAATGTGATTGTTTTGACGATGACGACGAAAAATAATTTTAAATACATCATATACACGTTTTGGATTGTTGTTTTGGTTGCCGGTTGTGCTAAGGAATATGCCCCAAATGGCTATACTCCCGATAAAACAAGCGGAGTAGAGGATTTTTTTGCGGATACAATTTCGCAAATGCCGGCAAACGTAAAACTCGAATTTGTAACCAACAGCGCAAAGTCTATTTCGGCTTCGTATGGCGATACGGATATTATTTTTTATCAAATAATTCTTGTTTCGGACAAAAAATATAGTTCGCAACAGGCTATAGATGAGTATTTTATGCCGTTTTTTGAAGATGCGGAAGATGCAAAAAGCTGTAACGAGAATTTTTACGCATACGCAAAAAATGATTCTGTCGAAATGGCGGTGTGGGCGGTCGATAATTTCGCGTTTTTTATGAAAGTAAATCCAAAATATATTGAATTGGCGGTTGATAGTTGTAAGTTTTTGGAATTTTTATAGTCATTTTTTTGATGTGAAAACTCCGTTAAATTATGAATGGTGAGGTGGGGTTAAATTGCTGATAATTAAGGTGTTATAGCGTGTTCGGAAAACACAAATCTCCCGATTTACATCAAGAGCTACAAAAATCGCTACGCGATTGAGATAAACCCCGTAGGGGGGATATATTTGTAGCCCCGTATGGAATGCGGGGATTAAAACAATAAAACCCGTTTTTTGATGTCTTTTGGCAAAAAACAAGGTTTTCTAAGTTAAAAACAAATTGTAAGTTGTTGATTATTTGAATATTAACATTTTCTGAATGCGTCTATTGTATGTTTGTTAGGTGTTGTAATTTCTTGACAATCAGCGTGTTGTTTGTGGTTGAAAGAGTGTTGGGAAAGATTTATTTGACCTTAATTTAACTGCAAAGTTCTCAAGGATTTAATCTACCTTTGCGAAATATTTTTTGTGTTTAAAAAATCAATAAAAATATTTCTCTGAACAGCCCTAATTAACAATTTACCATTCACAATTTACCATTCACAAATAATATAAATAGATGAAATTCAGGGTAATAGGAACAATGTCCGGCACTTCGTTGGACGGTTTAGACGTGGCGCTTTGTCATTTTGAAAAGCAAGATAAATGGACTTTTGAAATTGTTGAAGCGAGAACTTTTAGGTATCCGGCAGAATTGGAAAAGCGTCTCCGAAATAGTTTGAAAATGTCTGTTGTTGATTTTGTGGAACTGCACAAAGATTTGGGCGTTTTTACGTCAAATGTTATAAACGAAAATTTCAACAAGGAGTATTACGATTTTATTGCTACTCACGGACATACTGTTGTGCATTTTCCCGAAAAAAATATAAATTATCAGATAGGAAATGGTGCTACAATAGCCGGACTAACACGCAAACCCGTAGTTTGTGATTTTCGGAGTGTTGATGTGGCGCTAAACGGGCAGGGCGCTCCGCTTGTGCCGATTGGCGATAAACTTTTGTTTGATGATTTTGATACTTTGTTGAACATTGGTGGCTTTGCAAACGCAAGTTTTAAAAGAAACGATAAGATATTTGCTTACGATATTTCGCCGGCGAATTATGCTTTGAATTATTTTGCCAAAAAACTCGGAAAAAATTTTGATGAAGACGGCAAACTGGGCAGAACCGGCATTTGCAACAATAATTTGTTGCGTAAATTCGAACAAATCGAATATTACAAAAAATTGCCTCCAAAATCGCTTTCCGACCATTGGTTTTTTGATGTTTTTTTGAAAGCTATCGAAAATTCAAATATTCCGATAGAAAATATATTAGCTACTGTGTATGAGCATATTGCAATAAGAATTTCGAGCGAATTTGCAAAGCAAAATTCAAAAAATGTGTTAGTAACGGGTGGGGGAGCGTTCAACAAATTTTTGATAGAAAAAATAAAATCCAACTCCCAGTCCAACATAATTTTGCCCAACAGATTGATAATTGAGTACAAAGAAGCGTTGATATTTGCGTTTTTGGGTGTTTTGAGGTGGTTGCAACAGGCAAATTGTCTGGCCGACGTTACCGGTGCCGAGTTTGATAATATTGGCGGTGCTGTTTATTTTGCATAATGCTAATAAATAAAAAAACTCACAATAATTTGTGAGTTTTTTGTTAAAGAAAGTATTTGATTATGAGTGTGTTATAAAAATAACAGAGATTTATTTTTTCTGCAATTTAAACGTAATATCGTTAAATTTCAGATTGTCAATGCTGTATAATCGTTGATTTGTTGTTTTGCAGTCCAGTCCGCCGAGTTGGTGTTTGTACTCGCCCAATTTCACAAAATTGAGGTTTTTGACAGAAACAAGATTCGAGACCTTGTCGTTGCCCGAATACCAACCGATTTTCAGCTTTTGGTTCCATTTATTTTTTACAAAATCAGCCAATTTTCCGATTTCGGCAGGCGACGAATCGCCTCCCATAAAGCACACACAAGTTATAAAATTGTCATAATTTTTTATGATTTTTTCCAGCGATTTTTCGTTAAGTTCCTCGCCAATATCTTGTTGCAGTTGCGGACTATGGCAGCCGACACACCGATGAGGACAGTTGGACAAGTTGATTGCCAACGTTACCTCGTTCGGTATTTCGCGAAAAACAATATCGTAATCGGTGTATTTTAGCATACTTCAACTTCTTTTTCTTGTTTTACAAGGTTGTAGTGACGTTTGCCGGCTTCTACTTGGCGCGGAGCCGAAAAATTACTTATTCGTTTCATATATCCGATGATACGTGTCAGATAATCAACGTTTTCCGAATGACATTTCGGGCATTTTTTCAAATAACGTTTGTCTATCGTGTTGCAATCGTTGCAAATGGTGTTCGGAATGTTGAACGTAAAATAATTGCAACCGGTGTTGGCGGCAACTTTAAGCAGTTGGCGATATTGTTGTTGCGACAGATGCTCCTCTAAATTGGCGTGCAAGGCAGAACCGCCGGTCAGGTGGCGTATGTATTTTTCGCCGTGCAATTTGAACTTGTCAATCACGTTTAGAGTTTTGTCCTCAACCCTGTAAAAATAACTGTTGTAGCAATCGCGAGGCACAAAATATCCGTCTTCTTTGTCCCATTTTGCGTGTTTTACGCCAACATTTTCAGCCGGAATCATTTCGCAGTTGAACATCAGCTCTTTTGTGCGATATTTTTTGTTGTATTTTTCTACCAATCCGAGTATTTCCTGCACAAATGCGGTATATTCGGGGTTGTCGTTGATTTCAATACCTAACGATTCGGCGGCTTCCACCAATCCGTTTACGCCAACGGTCAAATATTGTCTGTTTATGTTGATATAGCCCGAATCGAACAAAGGCAACATTCCTTTATTCATCAACATTTTAAGATTTTCGTTGTAAGCGGTTTGCACTTTGTGAACCAAATCTATAACCTCTTCCAAAAATTCGGTGTGTGGTTTTCCGATTCTGTTAGCGTATTGCACGCAACGATTCAGATTTATTGTCAAAACGCTTTTTGAGCCTGTCGAAACTCCGCCGGCGCCCAGCGTGTAGCTGAATCCGTTGTCTTGAATTTCGTTTCTCAATCGGCAACAGCTCGACAGCGAATCGGCGTTGTCGCTCATATAAGTGAAAAACGAATGCCCTTCGGCGTACATTTCGGCGGTAAAATCGCCATATTCTTTGTCCAATACGTCGCCGTTTTCTGCCAAAAGCGCCATTGTTTCAACCGGAAAAGTCAAAACTGTTTTTGTGCGTTCGTGGTTGAACCATTTCATAAAACGTTTTTGTAGCCAACTCAATGATTCCCAGATAGGTTTAGTGCCGTCGGGGAAAACAAATTCGCCAAAAAGACTTTCAAAATATGGCTTGTCGTAGTAGGCTATATTCCAAAATACGGCTTGGAAATTTCTGGCTCCAGTTGGTTGATTTAGCGAGTAAACTATTTGTTCAAAAAAGTCGCAAAGCACCTTGTCTAAGGTTCTTTTTCGTATCGACAAATCGACAACTTTGTCGGCTGATTTGAAATAATCGTCTCCGTATTCTTTGCGAACAAAATAATCCATATACATCAAAAATTCGGGCGTTGCACAAGCTCCGCTCAACATACTCGACACGATAAAAACCATATTCACAAATCCGCCGGCAAACGATTTTAAATTTGTTGGAGGCGTAGAGTTTCCGCCTACGGTCATTGTTCCGTTCAGCAGCCACGGATACATTGTTATACTGGCGCAATAATTTGCCAAACTTGTTTCGTCATTTTTATAAATAAAATGTTGATTTAACATTTGTAAATACTTGTCAGCCACTTCTTTACCGTACAATTCTTTTATTCTGTCGGTTAGCATTTTTCGGTTCAAGTTGATAAAACTTTTTTTAGGAAGTTCGCCGATAAGAGTGGCTATATTTTTTTTCTCAACATTTGCGTTTGCGTCGAATTTGCTACCGGTAGCTGCATTTTTAGCATTGCAATAATCTATCAAGAAATTCAATTTTTCTTGTGTTTCGCGCGTTTCGGTATGTTTCTGACGATAAAGCATATACGACTTTGCAACGGCAAAATATTTTTCGCTCATCAACGCCAGTTCTACTTGATTTTGGATTTCTTCGACGGTCATTCCGTCCGAAACTTTGATTTTTGAAAGTATCGAAATATAATCTTCGTCGGTTGCGAACGCTCCCACCGACAAAAAGGCTTTTCCGATTGCTGATTTTATTTTCTCTATCGAAAACAATACTGATTTTCCATCTCTTTTTATGATGTAAATTCCTTTGTGATTCATTTTGTTTTAGTTTTGGTGTTAGTTCTGTGAAATATCGTGTTCTATTATTTTGTTAAACACACCACAAAGGTATTTATAAAATTTATGAAATTAACCAACTTTTTTTGTACAAGTTTTCCACTTTTATTTTAATTATTTTTTTTAATATATCCTAATATGTTGTTTATTAGTTAATTAAAAACTTGTAATTTTTTTTTAGTTGTTGGATAACTTTTTTTTAGTGTGAATTGTAGCAAACTTTTGTTAAATTATGAATGGCATATTATTAATGGTCAATGGTGAATTGAGAATGGTTAATGCCGGAATACGAATTAAATCTCTGATAATCAGAAGGTTATGATGATAAACTATTGTTGCGTAAGTTTTTGATTATCAGTCTGTTATATTGTTGTGCAAAGGTCGCAAAAAAGATAAAATCTTAGCGTTCTTTGCGCTTAACTTTGCGAACTTTGCGGTTAAATTTTAACACCGAAGGCTACCAACATATCATTTTTACGCGATTATAAAAACCCCGTAGGGGTGATATATTTGTAGCCCCGTATGGAATGAAATGGAATGCGGGGAAATGATACAATTTTTTGTGCAAAAAACATCGGTTCCGAAGATTTTTTATTGTTCTTTTATATCACACGGGTTTACACCCGTGCCTACAAATATGCCATCGCTACGCGATTAGGTAAAACCCCGTAGGAGCTCCGTATGGAATGCGGGGATTAAAAATTTTCCCCCAAAAAAAAATAAAAACCTTGCGTTCTTTGCGCTTAATTTTGCGAACTTTGCGGTTAAGTTAATTTCTTATTCCACCATTAACCATTCTATTATTCTGCATTCAAAAACAAACTACCTTTTAGTATTTCCGTTTCACCTTTATCATCATATCTTATCACGTAGTAATAAACACCTGATTTACAGTAATTTCTGCCGTTTTTGCCGTTCCACGAGTTGTCGATGTCTTGGTTCTCGAAAACTATTTTGCCCCAACGATTGTAAATTATTATTTTAAAATTTTCAGGTACAATGTTGTAACCAATTGCAAAATAGTCGTTTAGTCCGTCTTCGTTTGGGGTGAAAATGTTCGGAACATCTAATTCAACATCAGCATCATTTATTTTTACAAAAACATCAGCATTTGTGTAATCGCCTCTGCAATTCAGTGCGCTTTTTTCGTAAACCGACAGCGTGCCAATGCCGCTCACAGTCCATTTTACTACAACGCTATCGGTTTGCGTTGGGTTTTCAGATTGAATTTCACCACCGACAACCTCCCAGTAAAGCCACGAGTTATCTTGCTGATTGCGAACCCGATACGTCTTTGATGTGTTCAGAAACACGGTGTCGGTCGTTTGGGCTTTTATGGAATTTGGTGTTAATACAAAAAATATTATCGCCAAAATTGAAAAAAACACGTTTCTGTCAAAATTTATTTTATGTCGATTTTTGTGTTGCATCTTAGTCGTGAATTATTTGTAATTGCTCTAATTGATGTCCTATAACAGCGGTTGTTTGACCGTTCAGAGTGTTGTTGTTGCAGTATTTGTTCGATATTTTTAGTAAATTGTACGTTCCGGCAGTTCCGTCAAGCTCATACGGATTGTCCGTAATGCCGTTTTCGGTAACGGTATTGCCGTTTAGGGTATATTCAATATTGTACGGCGGAAGCCCCGTAAATTCGATGTTCAGTGTTTCGCCGTAACAAAGCGTTGCGTTATCGAACTCTGCCGCCGGTTTTGCCACACGCACAACTACGAGTTTGGCGGTGTCGCCCTTACAATTTGCGTTGTTTGTTTCAAAAACCCAAATGCTGTCTTTGCCCGCCGTTTCGTTCCAAACTATGCGAATACTGTCGCTTTGGGTAGTCGTATTTATTGTACCCTCCGCGTTGTAGATGCCCCACGTGTAGGTAGAACCGGCTGTTGGACTTGGAATTTTGTAATACGTGTTGCTGCCGGCACAAACGGTGTCGGGATTTGCTGAACTTTGTGCAAAAATGCTTGATGCAATTGTTAGCACAAAAACTGTGGTTAAAAAAAGTTTTTTAATCATGATAAATTATAGGTTTTGTTGGTTTATTAATAATCTTAATTTCTTTTGAGAACGTTTGTGTTGAATTGTTCATATACGTAACAGTTAGCGTTACGGTGTATGTTCCGGCTGTGCTGTATGCGTGTGTTGGTTTTTGTTCGGTTGAGCTTTTGCTGTCGCCAAAATTCCAAAGCACAGATTTTACGTTTGGTGGCGACGAAAATTCAAATGTAACATCGTCGAAAGCACAAGCATTGTTGTCGCAAATAATACCCAAAATAAATTCATAAGCTCCAATATCGGGAGTTACCGGGTCTCTAACAATTCCGTCGTAGTCTGTGGGAACTTGCGGGATTGGCGTGCCTCTGTCGCAATTGGTCGATAGGTGCAAGTCATTTAGAAAAAATACAAATTTTGGCTCTTCCCAATATGAATTTTGGTCTTGTGTTGGATAGGCTGTTTGCCACTGATTGAAATCATTATTAGTGGTCGAAACTGAATAAAAATAATCTTGTGTATGACTGTTTACATAATAAATATTGTGGTCGCTTTGTAAAGTATTTATGTCATTTGCGGTTTCAAAATTATAAATTTGTGCAAATGAATTGGCAAGTGAATTCAAATTATCAATCATAACCAAAATATTATTTTTAATTTCTACATTTGAATTATTGCGTAAATATATTCCGTTGTATGAAACATTATTTCTTGTAAAATGCCCACTTCCATTATGTATAAATATTGAATTATGATAAAATTTGAGATTTTGGTTTACTTCAATATCTAAAACATTAACTCTCGGATAATCATCTTCATTTGTTATTCTTTGAAATACATTATTTGCAATAATTGCATTAGTAGAGTTCATAAAATTAAATAAATTCACAGGTTTGTCTTTTGATTTTAAAAATTGATAAATTACATTATCAAATAAATTATTTTGAATGCTAAAATTATTGTGAGAAGTGATAGATAAAATGCCATTTACAGGACTCCAACCAATATGATTTCCACCTTTATCACCAACATACATATTTTTTAAAGTGTTGTTTTCAAATATAATACTGTCATTTGTTGAACCATAAGTGCTGAAAATCGTAATAGCTCCTGCTAAATTGAAGTTGTTATTTGTAATTTTTATTTTATTGAATCTATTAGAAAATGAAAAAATTGTAATAATTGTATTTCCGCCCGTAAAATTATTATTATGAAAAACAATAGAGTCGGCTTCACCAATTCTCTGAAAATTTATACCAACAGTTCTATTGCTTTTATCTTGATTTAGCTCAACAGGAGGGGCCGCATTTATATTACAATTTAGAATATGGATATTTCGCATTTTGTTATTGCTGTATTGGTCTGTTGTTATTTTGAAAACGTTACTTTGAGTGAGTGAATCGGTTGAGGTTATTGTCAGGCTTCCGGTGTTGTTTGGGCTTTGCCCCTCAAAAGTAAGATGCGAACAGCGGTCGATGCCAAAAATATATTCCCCGTCGCCTTTTATTTCGGCGTTTATGCCGTTTGCGGGGCGTATTGTAATGGTGTTGGCGGTACTTGTGCCTTGTATATTTTTTAGTTCAATACCGGTTTCTTCGTAAAGCGGGTCGGTAAGCAAAAAAGTTACTGCTCCCGAAACTCCTACGGTATTTAATTCGTTTACAGCACTGCTGATCGTGTTGAACGGAGACGGTTGCGATGCGCCAATAAGGTAATCGCCGCTCAACTGGGCGTTTGCAAGGGTAAATTGCAGTAGTAGAATGTATATAAAAATATGTTTTTTCATGTTTTTTATTATAAAATTTGCCAAATATTTGTGTGTGTTATAAAAGGCAGACAAGGTTCATTCTTATAAGGTTGCTTTTTAAGTTACTTTTTTTTATAATAATTCGGTATTTTATTGTAATAATCTAACAATCAGTATCTTACGTGTCTGTAAGGATTTGATTCTAATTCGGCGCATTCAGAAAATGTTAATGTTCAAATAATCAACAACTTACAATTTGTTTTTAACTTAGAAAGCCTTGTTTTTTGCAAAAAAAACATTTTTTAATCCCCGCATTACATTTCATACGGGGTTACAAATATATCACCCTACGGGGTTTACTCCAATCGCGTATTGATGATATTTTTGTAGCCCTCGATGTAAATCGGGGGATTTGTATTTTTCTGAATATGTCTAACTCTCTGATAATTAGCATTGTAATTGCTGTCGTGAGATAGAGACTCAGCGGTACTGCGTCTCTATGGTTTTGACCGTTCTCAATTACTATCGTGAGGGCTTCGCCGTTCTCAACTCTCAATTCTCAACTCTCAATTCTCAATTCTCAATTCTCAACTCTCAATTTAACAAAGTGTTATTATAATGTTTTTTTATAATTAAAGTCTCATATATTTATCTTTTTTTTATTATGTAATTATCTGATAATCAGGGTTTTAAGTTTTAGTTTTTAACTTTTAATTTCCAACTTCCAATTCTCAGTTTAACGGACGTAAATTTGATAAATTATTTTAAAAAATAAAAAAAAACAGAAGATTATTTTAAAAATTTATTTTCTATTTTTTGTCTGATGGTTGCTATTTCGGCATTTACTATAACCTTACCGTATTCGGCAAACGAAAGTTGTCCGCGTTCTTCTGAAACTATAATTGCCAGACTATCAGATACTTCGGTGATTCCTATTGCGGCTCGATGTCTAAGGCCAAGATAGTAGGGTAGGTCGGTGCGTTCGGTTAGTGGCAAAACACAGCCGGCTGCGGTTATTTGGTCGTTTACGATAAAAACGGCTCCGTCGTGCAAAGGCGAATTTTTGAAAAAAATAGTTTCTAACAACAGATTGTTTACCGGCGCATCTAATTTTTGCCCCGATTCGTAATAATTTTCAAATGAATCTTTGTTAGATATTATTATTAATGCGCCGGTTTTGGTTTTTTGCATACTTTCGCAAGCGTTCAAAATATCGTCAATTGGGATATTATTTGTCTGTTTGCCGCGCAATCGGTCAATAAATCTTTTGACTTTGAAATTTTCTTGTCCGCGAGCGCCAATCATCAGCAAAAAACGCCTGACTTCTTGCTGAAAAACAATTAGTATGGCAATTACTCCAACTCCTACAATATTTCCTAAAATGCTGCTAATCAGCTCCATATTGAGGGCGCGAACCAAAAGCCATATAAAATAAGCTCCAATTATTACATAAAATATATTCAGTGCGGCAGTGCCTCTTATTATCACAAAAAATTGATAAAAAAGATACGCAACTATAAATATATCTAACAAATCGAATATGCCAAAATGTAAAAAACTTAACACGTTTTAGTTGTTTGTGGTTTTGCTAACATCAATAATCGACAAATTAAAATATTTTTTTGGATTTTTTTTCATATCCTGCGAAAGTTCTTCCAAATTTTTTGACAAACTTTCGATGTTGTAATACAGCGAATCGTTGTTCAACAGCAGGCTTAGCGAGCCATCGCCGTTGTTTATTTTTTGTGTAATTTCTTGCAAATTTTTTAGTACAAAATTGGTTTGTTCTGCTATTTGTTTGTAATTTATTGCGGTTAGGCTGTCGCTAAAGTTCGACAGGTTCGCAATTGTGTTTGCAATTTCATTCTCGTTGTTTTTGAGCATTGTGCTGATTGATTCGATATTTGAAATGATTATATTCAATTTTCCGTTGTCGTCAGCGAGCATTGTGTTCAGCGATGATGATAATTTCTCAAAATTGTAAGTTATTGTTTCGATGTTTGCTATCGACGTTTTTACAGCTTCTTGATTGGTCGAAATGATTGAGTTTAAGGAGTTTATGGTCGAATCGATAGACACAAGCAAGGCTTCGGTTTTTTGAGACAACGGTTCTATTTGTTGCGTAACTTTCGCGAGCATTCCAACGTTAGTTCCGCTTTTTAGGGTGTCGCCGGCGGTGTGAAATTTAGTGTTTTTAGACAATAAAATTTGTAGTCCTTTGCTGCCGAGTAGGTCTGAATTGTAAATTTCCAAAATGCTGCCAAGCGGGATTTTAACATCTTTTTCGATGTCGAATGTAACTATAATTTTAGAAGCGTATATGTCGCTGAAACTCACATCTTTAATTTGCCCGACCTGAAAACCTTTGATGGTTACGGGCGAGCCAACGTTTAGTCCGCCAACGTCTTCAAAAACCGCGTAATAGTTGCGTTCTTTTAGTAAAATATTTTTGCCTTTCAAAAAATCTATTCCCCACACAAATATCAAAATTGTGAGCATAGTGACAGTTCCTATTATTATAGTTTTTTTTCTTTCCATTTTGTTAATTTTCTATTCGTTTTCGTTCAAAAAATCGCGTATTGCCCTGTATATAGCCGATGCGATTATCGATTTTCCGTATTCGGAGTTCAAAAAATTCTCTTCGCTTCGGTTGCTGATAAATCCGACTTCAACCAACACGCTGGGCATTGTTGTTCGCCAAAGCACCAAAAAACCGGCTTGTTTTACGCCTTTGTCCTTTCGGCCGGCGCGAGTTTTGAATTGTGTTTGTATTTTTTGTGCCAAGTCGATGCTCATATCTCTGTAAGCGCTCTGATAAAGATTCATAAGTATATAGCTTTCAGGCGATTTGGGGTCGTAACCGGAGTATTTTTTCAGATAATCTTTTTCGTACAGAATGGCGGAATTTTCTAAAACGGCAACTTCCAAATTTTGTTCCGTTTTGTGAGTTCCCATTATGTAAGTTTCTGTACCACAGGCTTTTCTGTTTTTTATCGAATTGGCGTGTATCGACACAAACAGGTCGGCATTGGCTTTGTTGGCAATGCTGGCTCTTTCTTCGAGCGGCACAAAAACGTCTTTTTTGCGGGTATAAATTACTTTTATGTTTTTTACGTTTTTTTCCAAATATTCTCCTGTCATTAGGGCAATATCCAAAACAACATTTTTCTCGCGCGAATTTTTACCTATCGCTCCCGGATCTTTTCCGCCGTGTCCGGCATCTATAACTACAACTTTTTGTGCAATAGAAAAATGTGTTGTTAATAGGAAAAATATTATAAAAAAATATGCTTTCAGTCGTGTTTTCATACCTTAGTCAATCTGATTTTTAAACGCCATTTGAACGATTATATTTTTTAGTGTTTATAAAAACAAACGGTAATATTGTCTTTGCTACCGGCATCGTATGCTTTTTTTACCAAAATTTCTGCCAAATTTGCCTTATTTTGGTTTTCGGAGATAATTTTTTTGATATCTTCGTCGTCCAAAGCTCCATGAAGCCCGTCCGAACAAGCAATCAGAATGTCATTTTTTTTCAGCTCAAAAGGTCCGTCGGTTGATATTTTTAGTTGGGTAATTTTGGGGCTGATAACCGATGTTATTAGGTTTCTTTTGGGGTGTGTTTTTGCCTCTTGGGCGGTTATAAGTCCTTTATCCATAAGGTGTTGCACGTACGAATGGTCTTTTGTTTTTTGAGTAATTTGGTTGTCCGAAAACAAATAAACCCTGCTGTCGCCAACGTTTATTGTGTAGTACAAATTATTAATCAACATAAAGCCGGTCAAAGTGGTCGAAGTACTGTTGTAATTTGGGTCTTCTTGCGATTTTTTTTGCAAAATTGTAGAAACAATCAATGCCGTTTGCGACAAAAATTCGGTTGGATTTCTAAAATTTTGGTTTTGTGCAAATAAATTCTTGAAAACCTCCACAGCCTGACCGCTGGCAAATTCACCAAATTTATTACCACCAACACCATCAGCAACCAAAAAAAGTTGTTTGTCGGCAAAGCGCTCTGAAACCAAACACGAATCTTGCTGATTTTGTCGCCTGCCAACATCTGAGTAACAGCCACTTACGTGATTTTCAATTGCCCTTTCAGGTGTCTTGTCGAGCGTTTTTTTAGGTGTTTCGTCGAGTGTTTTTTTCTGTGATTTTCTAAATATTTTATCAAAAAATTTCATAATCTAATTCCAATTATTTCAGACAAAAATACATATTTTGAAATAAATTTCTATGAATTTTTAAATTTTAAGAATTATTAATTAAAAATGGTTCGCTATTTTTTATGTAATAATCTGATAATCAGCAGCACAGTTATTGTTGTGAGTACTTACGCCGTTCGCGATTTTCAATTTAACAAAGTTGTTGGTCTTGTCATTTCCAAAATCCACGTTAGCGACAGCGTTATTTTTATGCCCTTAGTTGGCTCAATAATTCGGCACTTTTTTTTCGTAACAGCCTGACAATCAATCTGTTATTTACTTATGGGAATCCTCATAATTCACTGATAATCAGCATTATAGCTTTGGATTTTTAACTTTTAATTTTTAACTTAACAAGTGTCGTGGCTGATGTCTATTTTCAAACCATCTATTGCCTCGATAGTATTCGGAAAAATAGCCTTTGCCTCATTCACCAGGCGTTTTGCATTTGGGTAACGCGCAGAAAAATGACCTATTACAAGTTTTTTTGCATTAGCTTTTTGGGCTATCGTAGCCGCTTGGGCGGTTGTTGAATGGAGATATTTTTCTGCCAAATCGGTATCTTTTTCGCAAAAAGAAGCCTCGTGATACAACAAATCTACATTTTGGATTACCGGAATAATATTTTCGTCGTAACTCGTATCCGAACAATAAGCAAAACTTTGAGGCTCGGCGGGAGGAATTGTAAGCTCCTCATTTGCGTACTCCTTGCCGTCAATAATTATATTTTTGCCGGCTTTTAGCTCCAAAATTTGAGGAATTGTTAAGTTCAATTCCGTGATTTTTTCTTTTATGATATTCGGCGGCAATTTTTTTTGTTGGAACAAAAAACCACAGGTTTTTATGCTGTGTTTCAGAGGAAAAGAATATATTTTAATTTTCTTATTTTCGTATATTTTTTCTTTTTCATCTTTTAGGTAATGAAAAACCAATTCAAAATTCAACAAAGCCGGATTTACCGGAAAAAACTCAGATTTAAACATCTTGTGTAACTCCTCGTGAGCGTAAATATGGAGCGGTTTTTCCCTGCCGGTAAGATTAATTGTTGATATAAGACCAAACAATCCGAAATAATGGTCGCCGTGAAGATGTGATATAAAAATATTATCAATTTTTGCTCGATTTATGTCGTAGTACAACATTTGCATTTGCGTACCTTCGCCACAATCTATCAAAAAATACTGATTGTCAAAGTTTAAAACCTGCGAACTAAATAACCTATTTTTTATAGGTGTAGCCGAACTACTTCCTAATATTGTTAGGCTAAAATTCATCTAAAACTACTTTTGGATATGCTTTTCAATCATTTTTTCGGCTTCCTCAACATTTTCTGTAATGTTCAACACGGTATCGAGTTGCGATATCGAAATCAATCTCATTACAACAGTTTGCAAATTGCTAATGGCAAAAATACCATTTGCATTTTTAGAAAGCCTGTTTGCCACCAAAATTGTACTCAAACCCGACGAATCGCAATATTTTACATTTTGCATATCAATCACAATATTTCTGGCGCCGTTACCGGCAATCAAAATAAGTTCCGATTTCAACACAGGAGCTATCACTGCGTCAAGTTTTTCGTTTTCAACTGTTATTAGTGTATAAAAATCTTTCTTTTCTATAGTAAATTTATTTTCAGACATCGAGTTAGATTTTTTAAATTATTAAAGCCCAACCACCTTATTATTATATAATGTGGTTGGACTATTTAATCAAATTTTATTGCTCGTCTTTCGCTTCTTTCTCGTCTTTGGCTTCTTTTTCTTCTTTGTTGTCGTTCAACAATTTTTCTTTCAATTCGTCAAAATTTGTAATATCAGACATTGTTGATCTTTCTACGTCAGATTGGATTTTTCTGGTTTGTTTTTCGGTAGTAATTTTTTCTTTTTCTACCTCTGCTTTTTGTTTATCTTCCCAAACTTTTGTGTGCGAAACAACAATTCTTTTGGCTGCTTTTGAGAACTCAATTACTTTGAATTGCAATTTTTCCTCAACTTTTGCCAATTCGCCATCTTCTTTTTTCATGTGTCGTTTTGAAGCAAAACCTTCTACGCCGTATGGCAACAAGATGTTAGCGCCTTTGTCGAAAACTTTGATAACAGTTCCGTCGTGAATAGAATCACGATAGAATACAGTTTCAAATACGTCCCAAGGATTTTCTTCTAATTGTTTGTGTCCCAAGCTCAAACGTCTATTTTCTTTGTCAATATCCAAAACTACAACTTCGATATTTTCGCCCACTTTTGTAAATTCTGATGGGTGGCTGATTTTTTTAGTCCAAGACAAGTCTGATATGTGAATCAAACCATCTACGCCTTCTACTATTTCTACAAAAATTCCGAAATTAGAGAAACTACGTACTCTTGCTGTATGTTTAGATTTTACTGCGTAATCTTTTTCTATTTTTTCCCATGGGTCGTCTTTCAATTGTTTCAAACCAAGCGACATTTTTCTTTGTTCTCTGTCGAGGGTAAGTATTTTGGCTTTTACAACGTCATCTACTTTCAAGAAATCTTGTGCGCTGTGCAAGTGTTGCGACCAAGACATTTCCGATACGTGGATAAGTCCTTCTACGCCCGGTGCTATTTCGATAAATGCACCGTAGTCGGCCATAACAACAACTTTTCCTTCTACTTCGTCGCCAACTTTCAAGTTTTCGTCTAATTGATCCCAAGGATGTGGTTGTAATTGTTTCAAGCCCAATTCGATACGTTTTTTGCCTTCGTCGAAGTTCAAAATTACAACTTTCAATTTTTCGCCAATTTCTACAACTTCGCTTGGGTGAGTAATACGTCCCCATGATAAATGTGTGATGTGAATCAATCCATCAACACCGCCTAAATCCATAAATACTCCGTATTGTGTAATATTTTTAACAATACCTTCCAATATCTGACCGGTTTCTAATTTGGCAATAATATCTTTTTTCTGTTCTTCCAATTCTGCTTCGATGATAGCTTTGTGAGAAACTACAACATTACGAAATTCCGGATTGATATTAAGAATTTTGAAGTCCATTGTTTGGCCTACGTAAGCGTCAAAATCTTTGATAGGTTTTACGTCAATTTGTGAGCCGGGCAAAAATGTTTCGATTCCGAATAAATCTACAATCATACCACCTTTGGTGCGGCTTTTGATGTAACCTTTTACAATGTCTTTGGCTTCAAAATGGGTATTAATTCGATTCCATGCAAACATTGTTCTTGCTTTTTTGTGAGAAAGTATCAACTGACCTGTTTCGTCTTCGGTATTTACAACCAAAACCTCTACATTTTCGCCTACTTTCAAATCCGGATTGTACCTAAATTCGTTCAACGGAATAACGCCTTCGGATTTGTAACCAATATTTATAACTACCTCTCTGTCTGTTATATTGATTACTTTTCCTTCGATTACTTCGTTGCTTTCAATTGTAGAAAGACTATCAACATACATTTTTTCGAGTTCAGCTCTGCTTTCGTCTTTTTCTGTTTTCAAATCTTTTTGACTGTCGTTTTCTACGTTGTCCCAGTCAAAATCAAGAGTTGAAGCGTTGATGTTTTCTTTGGGTTCTTCGGAAAGTTCCTCTTTCGAGATTTCTTTCACATTTTCTTTAACGTCATCTACAATTTCTTGTTGTTGATTTTCGTTTTCTGCTTCTTGGTTTGTTAAATCTTTGTTTTCGTTTACCATAATTAGTTTTAATTTTTAAAATTTAATGGGTTAGACATTATGTTATTTATGTATAATATTATCAGCGTGCAAAAATAGTATAAAATTATTGAAACACAAAGCTTTTGCTCCTCGAAATAGCATATTTTTTTTATTTTTTTTTAATAAAAATGTAACTGTTTGATTATCAATAAATTACATTTTTAGAAATAATTTTAATTTTTTTTTTAATTGGTTATAATTGTGTAAAAAAGTGCCAATATCTTTTTTAATAAATTGATTATCAGTTAGTTATGAGGTTTTGCGAAATGTGAAAAATTTATTTGGAATAGAATTTGTAATAAAACCGACGAAAATGTGGATAACTTTTATTTTGTCTGAAACAACCTAAAATAGGCACATTTAAGCATTTTAGTTTTGTTAAAAAGATAAAAAGATTTGGACAGTATAAAAATTGATTTACATTTGCATAAAATTTATATCCAAATTTATTTGTGATAGATGGGCGATATTGCCAAACAATAAATTTTTAATTATGGGAAAAAAATTCATTTTTGACTCAGATTCATTTAATTACGAAGTTGCTAACTTCTCTATAAAAAGTGCATTACCAAGAATTTTTATAACAGCTATATTAGGAATCATATTAGGATACACATTATATAATAATGTAGAAACAATAGAGAGTAAAACGGTAAAACATCAAAACGAAAAATTATTGTCAGATTTTCAGCTCCTTGCCAGAAAAATTGACGAACAGGATGCCAGAATGAAAAATTGCGAAAGAAACGACGATAATGTTTATCGGTCGGTTTTAGGACTAAATTCTATTTCGCAAGCCACCAGAGAATTAGGATACGGTGGTAGTATCAAAACCGAAAAATATGCCCTTCAAGAGTACCAAGCTCTTATAGACGAAATTACCCACAAATCCCTACTTATAAAAAACAGAATCAAATTGCAAGCAAAATCTTACGAAGAGATTTTGAATTTAGTAAAAAATACCGAAGCTATGATAAATAGCGTGCCGGCTATATGCCCGTTGGCTAACAAAGATATAAAACGTATTGGGTCAGGCTTTGGATACCGATTTCATCCCGTTCTGCACGTTATGAAATTGCACACCGGAGTTGATATTTCTGCAAAAACAGGAACTCCAATTTACGCTTCGGGAGACGGCATCGTTTTTCAAGCAAACTCAACATCCGGAGGCTACGGAAAGGTGGTGCGCATAAATCACGGATACAATTATATCACTGTTTACGCACACATGTCAAAAATTGAAGTAGCAAAAGGGGAAATGGTAAAAAGAGGACAACTTATAGGACGTGTGGGTAGCACCGGACGCTCAACGGCGCCACACTTACACTACGAAGTCAGAATAAATAATAATCCTGTAAATCCGCTAAATTTCTTCTATCAAGATATGTCGGATAAAGAATATAATTTGATGATTGAACAAGCTGCAGCTTCGGCTGAAAATTTTGAACATTTATAAAATTATTTTCATGGTTTTTTGAATTTTATGCCACATTATTATATTGTGGCATTTTTTATATACAACAAAAACTATATTACTATAAATTGTTAATTGTGAATTAAGTTGCTGATAATCAGGTGGTTATTGATGTGAATTTTCGTTTTGTAAGTCGTTGATTATCAGTTTATTATGAAAAGTGTAACTAATTATTGATATATAATTGTAAATATTAAAAATATCTTGCTTTGTGGCTAATCGTCTTATTATTAGATGCTTAGCGAGAGCTGATTAAGAGTATTATGGAGTTGAAAAATATAAAAATTGCGGACTACAAATATATTTTACCCGACGATAAAATAGCAAAATTTCCGTTAGATAATCGAGAAAATTCAAAGTTATTATTTTATAAAAAAGGAAAAATTGAAAAATATAATTTTTCGGATATAACCGAACTGTTGCCCAACAACAATTTGCTCGTGATGAACAACACGAAAGTAATTTTTGCGCGACTAATTTTTTTCAAAAAATCGGGTGCTAAAATTGAAATTTTTTGTCTAAATCCACATCAACCGGCAGAATACAACATGGCTTTTGAAGCCAAAGGAAAATCGCAATGGGTTTGTATTGTGGGAAATCAGAAAAAATGGAAAAACGATGTTTTGAAGTTGGATTTTGAGTTTTGTGGAAAAAAAAGAACTCTAACTGCCAAAAAAATTGATAAAATAAATAATAACTTAATTATCGAATTTTCGTACGACAACGATATTACATTTAGCGAAATTTTAGAAATTATCGGACAAATTCCGATACCTCCGTATCTGAACCGAAATGCAACCGAAATTGACAGAACTCGCTATCAGACAGTTTATTCAAAAGTAAAAGGTTCGGTTGCGGCTCCAACGGCGGGTTTGCATTTTACCGAGAATGTTTTTGCAAAATTATCAGCAAAAAATATAAATATAGCCGAACTGACTTTGCACGTTGGTGCCGGAACATTTAAACCTGTGAAATCGGAGCAAATCGGCGACCACGAAATGCACACAGAAGTTTTTAGCGTTAGCAAAAAAACTATCGAACAGCTGAAAGCCAATATTGGCAATATTACAGCGGTAGGCACAACGAGTATGCGTACGCTCGAAAGTTTGTATTGGCTGGGCGTTAAGCACAAAATGAAAATGCAACAACCCGATTTTGTAGCTCAGTGGGAAGTTTACGACCTCCCGCAAATACCCGCAAGCGAGGCTTTTGATGCGCTAATTGACAAAATTGGCGACAACGACTACATAAATGCAAGCACGCAGATTATTATAGTACCCGGCTACGAATTTAAAGTAGTAAATAATTTGATTACAAACTTTCATCAACCGAACAGTACTTTGTTGTTGCTTGTGGCGGCATTTGTAGGCAACGACTGGAAAAAAATTTATGACTTTGCCATAAACAACGATTTTCGTTTTTTGAGTTATGGCGATAGTTCTTTATTGCAAAAAAGTTAAAACCCAACACCCAAAAACCAAAACCCAAAAAAAACAAAAAATGAAAGCAATGATTTTTGCTGCCGGTCTTGGCACGCGTCTTTATCCGATAACCAAAACGCTTCCGAAAGCACTTGCACCATATCGAAACAAACCACTTTTGCAACACGTTATCGAAAAAATAACACAAGCAGGATTTGATGAAATTGTTATAAATGTGCACCATTTTAGCCAAAAAGTGATAGATTTTCTTTCGGAAAATGATAATTTTGGAACAAAAATAATAATCTCGGACGAAACCGACCAATTATTAGAAACAGGAGGAGGTTTGCACAAAGCAGCGAAATATCTACAAGATGCCCCCTTTTTGGTTCACAATGTTGATATAATTTCGGATATAAACCTTGTTGATTTTTATCAATCGCATCAAAGAAACAACGCCTTAGCAACCTTAGCCGTTCAAAATCGTTTTTCAAACAAAAAACTATATTTCAACGAACAAAAAGAGCTTTGTAAATGGAAAAACGAACAAAATGGCGAAGAAAAAATCGTAAAAAATTGCATTTCAGCAACCGGTTTTGCATTTAGCGGTATTCACGTTATTTCGCCAAAGATTTTTGATTATATGTCGCACGGCATTTATTCCATAATCGACACATATTTATACGCCGCCCAAAAAGAAAAAATCACCTATTACGACCATTCAGGTCAGAAATGGGCTGATATGGGCAGACCCGAAAATTTATTGGGGGAAATATAAGGGCAAACACATAGGTTGCGCCTACGGGATTTATAATCGTATATCTATGGAATGTTTTTTTATTCGTAGAAAAAATCGCCCGAACAAAATTGCGTAGCGATGACCTATCGATATTTTTGCTAAATTTGTAACTTGAAAAAATTGCATTTGGTAGTTGAATTTACGTACGACAAAAAAAATTAAATAAACACCTCAAATCCGAAGGTTTATTTGGTTACCATTTGATTATCAGCGTTTTGCGACCTGTTCGTTTCACCTGTTTGGGTGGAAAACATAAAAACACAAATT
>PDWI01001485.1_pt1 | contig 37006 bp, 35 predicted proteins | sample 1430891 | NCBI WGS metagenome assembly PDWI01 (sample SAMN01162508, study PRJNA174530) | Oral metagenome, whole genome shotgun sequencing project. | biome: Marine environment; feature: Marine mammal; material: Swab sample of the gingival sulcus; isolation source: swab sample of gingival sulcus... | reverse complement strand
TTAGCATATTTACATTTTGATTGTTTGTGTCTTCCAAAACGATCATAGTTTGATGCTTTTGGATCTTTACAAGTAAACATGATTGATGAAGATTTGTGTTTTTTTGAAGAACTTGAAGAACTTGATGAGCTTTCCTCAGGCTCAGGTATTATTTTTGAAACATTGTCATCACCATAATTTGCTGTATAAATATTTCCAGCAGAGTCAATTGTAATTGATTGTGGATTATCTCCTGTTGTTCCGAAAACAGAACTTACACCAGCAGGTGTAATTTTTGTTACATTATCACTACTACTATTTGCTGTATAAATATTTCCAGCATAGTCAATTACAATTGCTACTGGACCATCCCCTGTTGTTCCTAAAACACTACTTACTCCTGCGGGTATAATTTTTGTGACAGTGTTATCATCATAATCTGCTGTATATACATTTCCGTCAGAGTCTACTGTGATTGCACTTGGGGTATCTCCTGTTGTCCCTAAAGTTGAAGCTATGTAAGAACCTCCACTTAGGGTAAACTTTGTAACATTATTACCGTCAGCATTTGCTGTATATACATTTCCGTCAGAGTCTACTGCGACTGCATCCGGATTACTTCCTGTTGTTCCTAAAACACTACTTACTCCTGCGGGTGTAATTTTTGTGACGTTATCATCACCATAATTTGCTGTATATACATTTCCAGCAGAATCAATTGCAATTGCATTTGGGGTGTCTCCTGTTGTTCCCAAAACACTACTTACTCCTGCGGGTGTAATTTTTGTGACGTTGTTATCACTCTGATTTGATGTATATACATTTCCAACAGAATCAATTGCAATTGCTTTCGGATCTCGTCCTGTTGCCCCTAATTCAGAACTTGCTCCGTCTGGTGTGATTTTTGTTACATTATCACCATCATAATTTACCACATAAACATTTCCAGCAGAGTCAATTGTAATTCCTACTGGTAAATATTCTGACTCTGCCCAATTTTCAATACTTTCAGCCATTGTTTGTGAAACAGAAAGCCCGAAAACAAGTGCTGAAAGTGCTAAAATTTTTAATATTTTTTTCATTTTCTTTAATTAATTACCTTGATAATTCTTAAAGGAATATTTCCCTTTTCCTTTTTATATTAACCAACTTTTTTCTTGACAATATCCCTTATAATTTCATTCTACTCCTGTTTTTAAATTTTGCAAGTTTTTGAATTTTAATCTATCACAGCCATTACTTGTTACAAAACTTAAAATAAAAAAACACAATCTATTAAATTGTATTTTATTTTCCTCCATCAAGTTTTGCTTGAAGTTTTTCTAACTCATCCCATTTTCCTTCATCAGCAAGTTTTGCTTGTTTTGGCCAAGTTTTTGGATCGTGTTGTGAAAGTTTGTTTTCTTCCAAAATTTCTTTAAGTTTTTTAACATCTGCTTTTGCAAGTTTTGCAAAAGTTGAAATTTTATTTTCTTCAAACACAGAAGCAATTTTTGGACCAACTCCTTCGATCTTTGTTAAATCATCTTTTGAAGCCTTTGTTTCTTTTTTAGAAACTTTTTTAACTTCTTTTGTTTCTGTTTTAGCAGTCTTTTTTGTTTCAGCTTTTTTAGAAACTTTCTTTACATCTTTAACATCTTCTGCTGTTTGAACTAAGTTTTCTTTAACTTTAATATCTAAAACTTTTTCTCCTTTATAATAACCACACTCTAAACATACTCTATGTCTTTGGTGATATTCACCGCAGTTTTTACACATAGATAGTCTTGGGGCTTTAATTGTGTGGTGAGATCTTCTATTATTTGAATGCCCTCTTGTTACTCTCATTCTACTACTCATAGTATAATATTATAATATAAATTTCAAAAAAAACAAGTTTTGGTTGCCTAAAATTTGTATAAAAAGATTGTAAAATATTTCTCGTCTGATACAATGTTTATATATGAAAAAAATTTTAATTATTTTAGCAATTATTATTGCTTTGTTAGTAGGAATGTATTTCTTAAATAACCAAAAACCAAACAACCAAAAAGTTATTATAGAACCAAGCCAAAAACCTACTCAAACAGAAACTGAAAATCAAAACCAATCTGATAATCAAACAAAAAATCAAGAAGAAAACAAAAATCAAGAAGAAAAAACAAACGATATTACACAAAAAGAAAATAAAGTTTGTTGTAGAAAAGGTCCCGTAACACCAGAACCCTCATACACTTACTTTTTTACAAAAGAATCTGAATGTCAAATTCCTTACAAAACGGTAAAAGACCAAGGTGGAAAAGAAATAAAAGCACATATGGTTGGAGTTTCCTACAAAATTGTTGACAATTCTTTCTGTAATCAAAAATAAAAACTGCGATTTGCAGTTTTTATTTTTATGATTTTTTTTCTTTCATCTTTGCTTCCTCTTCAGGAGTTGTTGGTTCTGGAACAACTTCTAGATTATCTTCCACCACAACTTCCCCACCTTTTTGTTCACCTGTTGGTGTTGGTGTTGGTGTTGGTGTTGGTGTTGGTTCTGCTGTTTCACCTTCTTGATTTTTTGGCATCATTGGATCAGTCGTTGGTTCTACCGGCTCAACAGCTGGTTCAACATCATCAACTGGCATTGGTTGTATTGGTTCAACAATAGGTTCTACTACTGGTTGAACAGCAGGGCCTGCTGGTTCTGCCATTTTTGATTTATTTTTTGTATAATAATTGTAAGCAAAAATTGCTCCTACCAAAATCAGTATCAATATAATTACTGAAACTAATGATTTTGTTTTATTTGTTTTATTGTCTTCCATATTATTTTTTACTGTTAGTTTTTAGTAACCCTTTAATTATATTACAATTTAAACAAAATTACAAATTTTGCTTTTTAAAAACAAAACAAGCCTCGCGCTTGTTTTATCTTGCAAATTCCACCACTCTTTTTTCTCGAATTAAAGCAATTTTGATTTCTCCTGGATATTTAAGTTCTTCTTCAATTTTCAAAGCAATTTCTCTTGCCATTTTTGATGCTTTAAAGTCGTCTATCTCGTCGGGTTTTACAAATACTCGAATTTCTCTTCCAGCTGAAAGCGCGTAAGCGTCTGTTACACCACTAAACTGTTTTGTGATCCTTTCAAGTCCTTCAAGTTTTTGTAAATACATATCAGCATTATCTGATCTTGCTCCTGGGCGAGCAGCTGAAATAGAATCAACTGCATTTACAATATATGCTTCCAAGTTTGCGTTTGGATATTCTCCATGATGAGATTGCATTGCTTTTATAATTTCCTCATTTACTTCATACTTTTTCAAAAGATCCATTCCAATTTGTACATGAGTTCCCTTTGTTTCAAAATCAACTGCTTTTCCAATGTCGTGTAAAAGGGCTCCGACTTTTGCAACGTATGAATTTGCCCCAACTTCTTTTGCGATCATTTCGGCCATAACAGCCATCTCGATTGAATGCTTTAAAACATTTTGCCCGTAACTTGTTCTGTAATAAAGTCGTCCCAAAAGATCTAAAATCTCTTCTGGTAAGTCAAAAATTTCAAGTTCTTCAGCAGTTTCTCTTCCCTTTTTTTTGATAGTTTCTAAAACGTCAATTTTTGCTTTGTTGATTTCTTCTTCAATTTTTGCAGGTTGAATAACATCTCCTTTTAGCAAATTTGTCAAAGCCTTTTTTGCTACTTCTCTTCTGATTGGGTCAAAAGATGAAATGATTATTTCATCAGGAAGCTGATCGATTAAAAGTTGAACTCCTGTTTGTCTTTCAAAAGCTTTAATATTTCTTCCTTCTTTACCGATAATTTTTCCTTTGCATTCTGGATTTTCAAGTTTCACAGAAGACTGAACTAGGTTGTTATCAATATTTTTAGAATATTTTTCAATAGCGTTTATGACAATTTCTTGAGCTTTCTTGTCTAAAATTTCTTTTTTGACAGTTTGAAGTTTTTTTAACTGAATATATAAATCTTGGTTATGCTCTTTTTCTAAATTCTGAAAAACTTTTTTTAAAGCATCAGCTTTTGTGATACCTGAAATTTGAGCCAGTTGGTTTTGAACTTCTTCTTTTTTTCTTTGGTAAAATTCTTTGTTGTTTTCAATATTTTCTAAATCTTTTTGAATATTTTTTTCTTTTGAAATTAACAAGTCTTCTTTTTCTTCAAGTCTTTCTTTTTGTTTTTTTAAAGCTTCAATTTCTTTTTTTAAATCATCTCGAGTTTTGTTTGCTTTTGAAATTGCTTGTGAAACAATTTTCTGCCCTTCTTTTTTATCTTTTAAAATTTTAAATTTAATTAAAAGTTCTTTTAGGAAAAAACCTAAAACAATCAAAACAAAAGCTACACTTAAAAAAACAATTAAGTCTTCTTGATTGGAAAAAATCTTTTCTAATTTATTCATAATTATATTATAAACCAAAATGAGAAAAATATAAAATGTTTGGAAATTGAAAAAGCCCATTTTCGCTCAATTTTTAATTTCCAAAAGCGCGAAAATGGGCTTTTTCAATCCCTTGACAAATCTCTTTTTTAGGTATATAATAAACAAATCATTCTTTAATTTTTATATGGAGAAAATACAATGAAAACTTTATCGTTTGCAATTTTGACTGGTCTCTCTTCACTTTTTTATTTGGTAGAAATACCAAACCAAGAAAGGCTTGAAAAAGTCCAAAATGGCGAGTTAATTCTAACTTGCCACATTGGTGAAAATCAAAAAGTCATTGACCCTAAAAAGGTCATTGATTATAACTCAGAAATTTCTGAGTGGATTTTTATCAACGGCAGTGCAAAAAATTGCACTTTAATGCCAGTTCAAAACACAAAACTGGCAAAAAAATAAAAAACAAACACGGAAACAATGCGCGGAAATTAAACCCCGCGCTTTTTTATTTATTAAAAACTTTACTTTTTTAAATTTTTAGTATATAATATACTCACAAATGTCCTTCGGGATCCATCTACTCCTTATGGGGTAGACAAATAAAAAAAGAAAAACTTAAAACAAAAATGTTTTAAGTTTTTCTTTTACCATTTTAAATTCATTTGATGAAACAACTCCCACATTTTTGAAAAACCGTTTTTTGTCAATAGTTTTTATTTGAGACAAAATTGCGTAAGAAGAATTTCTATATTTTGGATTTTCCAATTTTAAATTATTTGGATTGAACTTATGATAAAATTGATTGTTCTTTCCAGAACTTGTAAGTGGTAAAACCAAAAACATATTCCCCAGTCTTTTTAATACCAAAACTGGTCTTTGATAATTTTCATTTTTACCATCTTGTTCAAAACCAATATTATAACCAAGTTTTACAAACCATATTTCTCTGTTATTTATAAAGACTTCACTATTGTTAAAACTATGGGTTTTCTTTTTAATTTTGTTCCATTGATTAAAATTTTTATTATCTATATTATTCATATTAATATTATAACATTAAATTAAAATTATATTTAAAAGGACAACAACCGTTTGGTTGTTATCTTCGAGTGCAAAATATTTGAAATTGAACCTTTTAACACTTCTGCTTGCAAAAGGACACTGACAGATATTATATCTACCGAAATAAAAAACGAGCCTTTCGGCTCATCTTTTCGGGTGCAGAATACCTGGAATCGAAACTGTTTAACACTTCTGCTTGCAAAGGAAAACAGACAGATATTATCTGCCAAAAGAAAAACACTTAATTAAAAGCGTTCTTCTTCGGGTGCGGGATACCGGAATCGAACCGGTAACCTCTGCTTGGAAGGCAGATATTATAGCCGTTTAACTAATCCCGCATTTTGTAACAAATATTTTAACAAATATTTTTAAAAAAGCAAATAAAAAAACCTTGGTTTGTGCATTTGCATTTACCAAAGTCGTTTTATTTACTTTTGAAACATTTATTCTGAAATGTTTTTTTCTTCCAGCTTGTGCCCTTTTAGAGTAAAGTAAGAAGTTAAAATCAATACCAAAAACATTGTTCCCAAAATTACAACTGGAGTTATGTATCCAAACTCCATGAAAGGTATTTCTGTACAAGAAACAGAGTCGATTGAACATTTTGGTTCTGGGAAGATTTTTGTGTTTTGAACAAACCATTGATAAATTGAAATACAAATTCCAACCAACGACATTGCCAGAACATAAAAGTTTGCTTTTACGTCTTTCCAAAACCAAGCTCCTGCAAACAAAAAGATTGATGGCCACATTAAAAGTCTTTGGAACCAACAAAGTTTACAAGACGCGATCCCGTACACTTCTGTAAAAATAGAACACCCCACGATTGAAAGCAAAACCATAAAAAAACCAATTTTTGCTCCATGTTTTTTAAAAAAGTTTAAAATAAACTCTTTTTTGAAAAAATACATAATGACAAACAGCAAAGTCATAACTTGAATAAAAATCATTGCTGATGCCATTATTTTTTGAAAAATTTCTACGCTCATAATTTTATTTTAATTTATAATGCTTTAATTTTATCATTATTAAAAAAAGTTGCAATAACCAAAAAACCTTCTCAAACGATAAGCAAAACCTAATTTTTCCTTACGAAAAAATTGTATTTCATGTGGTTGTGTTCTTGCGTGGGAAAGACCGTTAATTTTTTACCGTTCAAGCACATTGAGTGCTCGACAAGTAAGAAATTTAAAGTAAAAATCGTTAAGAAATTTTGTCTGTTTGAGCGAAGCGAGAAAAAAATTTTAAAAATTAACAAATAACAAGGCGATGAATAAAAAAGTTTTGAGACGTACTTCAAGTACGTTGAAAAACTTTTTTATGAAATCAACGAAGTTATTTGTTAATTTTTAGAATTTGACTTTAAAATTTTAGATTTTTTATTTAAAATTTTAGGTAAAAAATTTCAGGGTCTTGATTTAAAGCATTTCCAAGCACGCTAATTCTGGTTTGTTTTCATCAGCGTGCTTTGGTTTGTTTCTTTTTTTATCAAGAAAGAAAAAATAAATTTCTATTTTTAATATAATATATGTTAAAATATAGAAATGAAAATATTATCTATTGAAAGCTCTTGCGATGAAACAGCAATGTCTATTGTAAATTTTGGGAAAAATGGAAATTTTACAGTTTTATCTGACACTGTTTTGTCCCAAGTTGAAATTCACAAAAACTATGGTGGAGTTTTTCCAACACTTGCAAAAAGAGAACACACAAACAACATTTTTCCTCTTTTAGTTGGAAGTTTAAAAACTGCCAAAATGCTTCAAAAAAGAAAAAGAATTAAAAAAATAACATCGGAACAAAAAAAGGAGCTACAAAAACTTTTTAAATACGATACAACAAATTTAGAAAATATTATTTCTCTTTATCAAAACTACAAAGTTCCAAAACTTGATGCGGTGGCTGTAACTTATGGACCTGGACTTGAAATTGCACTTTGGATTGGTTTTAATATCGCCAAAGCACTTTGTATTTTGTGGGATAAAAAGTTTGTACCTACAAATCACATGGAAGGACATATTTATGCGTCACTCATTCAACACTTGGAAAAAAATAAATACAAAGTTTCAAAAGTTCAATACCCTGTGCTTTCGGTTTTGATTTCAGGTGGGCACACAGAACTCGTTTTGTCTAAAAGACAACACCACTACAAAATTTTAGGGCAAACTTTAGACGATGCTGTAGGAGAAGTTTACGACAAATCAGCTCGACTTTTAGGTTTTCACTATCCAGGAGGCCCTGAAATTTCAAAGCTTTCTGAAAAATTTAGAACAAAAGTTAAAAATTCAAAAAGAAAAATTGAAAATGAAATCAAACTTCCTCGACCAATGTTGAAAAGTCCTGATTTTAACTTTTCTTTTTCTGGTTTAAAAACAGCTGTTTTGTATAAAGTTAAAGAGCAGAAAAAAATTACAAAATCTTTTAAAGAAAAGATTTCTTATGAATTTGAAAACGCGGTTTCAGAAGTTTTGATTTCAAAAAGTAAAAAAGCAATTGAAAAATACAAAGTCAAAACTTTGTTAATTGGTGGTGGTGTGAGTGCCAACAAAAAACTTCGAGGTGATTTTAAAAAACTTACAAGAAAACAAAATGTGGATGTGTTTATTCCTGATGTGAAATACACAGGAGACAACGGATTGATGATTGCAGTTGCAGGGTTTTATAATACTCAAAAGAAAAATTTTAGTAAAATGCAAAAAACAAAATCGGTTAACGGAAACCTCAAAATAAAATAAAAAAACAGCAGAAATTGACGAAAATCTTTGTTGACTGCACAAAAAATATTCTCACCGTAATAACAACATACGGCTCGAATATTTTTTTCTTGTCGTCTCGATTTTCATTCAATTTCTGTTGTTTTTTTAAAATACTTGAAAAATTGCTCAAACATTTTTCACTCTTCGCCTCGCTGTGGAGCTAATTTCTAACGTTTTTTAAAATCTAAGAGTTGAGTATTTAATTTCTAATGTTTTTAGAAAACTTTAAAAATGAAAAGTCCGAAAATGGCGAAGCCATTTTCGGACTTTATTTAAAAAACAAAAAACACCTTACGGTGTTTTTTATTTTTAAACTTCAATATAAGTAGGAACCTTCATAACATTTATCATAACTTCATCTGATTTATTTTGATTTCCAGTACCTGTAATTGGTGAACATTCGTATTTAAACAAATATTTACCTTCTTCTGTAATCGGTTTAGAAGTAAACTCTTTAATATCTTCATAGTCATAATTTTCTGGACTTCTTTCAAACCAGTATCCACCATCTGTAGCACATCCACCAACAGAATCTGCACAAACTTTTCCGCCATTTCTATAATCTTTAAATTCTTTATAATTAACATCACTATATGGATGATGATCAATGTCAGTAATTTTTCTTGTCTTATTTATAGGATCCAAAATATATCCTTTACACTTTTCAGCATATGTTGAAGTCATTTTCAATTTAATTGGGTGGTTGAATGGTACAGGATTTGTTAAGGCTTCAATTTTAACTCCTAGACCTGAAACTTTAACTACTCTAGATGCTGAATAATAATTATACCCATAAACACTTGGATTATTTGATCTACAAGAAAGAACAAACAAATAATCAGCTTCTACACCTAGCGGTTGTGTCTCCCAACTACCTATTGCTTTTCCACCATTTACATCTATTTGATGTCCAGCCCAGCCACTGTCATTGTTACTTTGACCTCCAGATGTTGCAATACATTCTGAAACATTTTCAGCCTTCCAATCCAAATTTACTTTTGAATTTAAAGGAGCGGCTGTATCACTTACTGTAAATTTGATTTTAGGACCATCTGGTGCGACAATCAAGAACAAATTTCTTATTTCAACATCACCACCATTTTTACACTCTAAACTAAAGCTTGTACTTTTTTCTAAATCATCAATTTCTAATTCATGATCAATTTTTCCACCACTTATTTTTGAGGTCAAATCAGTTTGTCTCCACTTTTCTGTTCCGTCTCTTGGAGTACAAGACTCTACTCCACTTGCCGTAATTTTAAATTTAGCAATTTTTTTACCATTATAGTTTTTTATTTGAGTTTCTCGTGTCAAACCATCTTCATATGTGTTTGTAGCAGGGTTTATTCTTTTAACAGAATCAAAAACCATTCTAATTCCACTACATTTTGCTTCTTGTTCTGAAGAAGTTAATTTTGGTAATCTTGACCCGTTTGGATTTGAAAAACACATCCAACCTACTGCTGTTCCTCCCCAAGCACAACCTTTAAGTTTTTTTGTGTTAGTATTTCTTTTCACAACATAATTTGCCCCTGAATATTTAATACCCCCTTCTTCCCAAGGTCCTGCGCCAGGATCATTTTTATTTTCAAAATATGATGCGCCAGAAATATTTCCGCTTGTTAAACTAATTTTTGCACCATTTCCTCCCATTTTTAGCCAACCCACATTTGGTGACCAAGCATAGCCTTTTAGGTCTCCTGTACTGTCATCAAAATCTACTCCGTAGTTTACACCACCATCATCTTGATAATAATTACAACTTGAAGTATTTGTACAGTTTAAACTTAACCAACCCACATTTGAAGACCAGGCCCAACCTTTACATCTATTGCTGTCTGAATTTGGTGTGCCAGCACCGTTTCTTCCCGTTACCATTTGGGGTTGGAAAACTCTAATTTCAAACTCTTCTTCTCTGTACACATTTGAATCTGCTTGAGATTCAACCTTAATCTTTATGTTATATACATTGTCTGAAATGTTTCCAGAACTTTCTTGTTGTTGACTTAAACTTTCTTCTGATCCAAGTTCTCTTTGAAGAACCAAGCTTCTACCATCAATTCTAAAGTAATCTGAATCTTCCCCTGAAAGAGTAAATTTTTCAGATTCAGCAGAAATTCCTTCTGTAATTATGTCTCCAACTATGTATCCTACCGGCATTCCAGCCATAACTCTTGTTCTTGAAAGTTCAAGTTTTGTTATAGAACTTGTAGAGTGAACCTTGATTTCTTTGTATTTAGGGATTGCATCGTTACCTGCGTCGTCTTTACAAGTTGCTTTAATTACTTTTTCCCCTGGACTAGATGTTACATTGTTAATATTAACACCTGATGGCTGATCAACACTACAACTTAATTTATCATTTGTCAAATCAATTGATTGTCCTAAAAAGTTGTCTATACAACTGAAAAATTCTGCACAAACAAAAGTTTCACCTTGGTTTAAAGAAATTTTGTTTTTCTTACTAATTGTTGGAGGTGCTATATCTTTGTCTGATACAATTCGCACGGTTCTAGTGATTTTTTCAGATTGTAAACCTTTTTTGTCTTTACAATAGTAATCAATTTGGTATTCTGTACCTTCCGCTGGTTTTGGATTTTGAGATGTAAATTTAAGAACACTTGTAAGAGATGTCGTATTTGTAAAAGAAGGTTCACCTGGCATCTTTACTCTAAAGTTCTCCCCCATCACATCTTTGTTTTCATTATCATAATCATCAAAACAAGAAACTCCAGGTTCTAATCTCTCAAGTCCATATGATACTTTAAAAAGACCTCCATCTTCTTGGTGAGATGTGAATTTAATTTTAGGTGGTTCTTGGTCTGGGACCCTTCCTTTTTTAAAAATCAAATTTACAGAACCAACGTTACCAGCATCATCTTTACAAGAATATCTAATTGTTAAATTTGTATTGTCAGGAGCATTAGCAACAGCCTCCCAAGGATTTACTGGAAATGTGTATGCGTCATTTTTATAATCTTTTCCGTCTTCTGTGTCTTTACAAGATTTAATAATATTTTCTTTTTTTAAAATTTCTTTTAGTTTATTTTCTTGATTTGCATAATCAGCGCCATCTGCTTCATCAGTTGACGTATATATATTATTTTCAACAACATAATTGTTTCCCACTCTTTTAACAATCTTAACTTGATTTTGTCCTGATCCTTTAGTAATCTCTTTTAAAACAACTTCCGGACCAGTTGTATCTGTTATTTTAGGAACAGTTAAAATAATTGGAGTTGGGTGTTTGTAAGCTGTTGAATATTGAAATTTTCTTTCTCCACCTTCAAAGGTTAACTCTTTTTTTGCCAACCAGACTTTTATTTTGATTTTTTTGTCTTCATTGTATTTTTCTTTTGGTAAAAGTTTTGCTCCACCACCTTCTAGATTAACAATTCTAAACATGTCATTATCTTCACCTGTACCAAAAAGTCCTGCTTTATAAACATCTTCTGTAAACATTATTCCTTCGTTTTTAACATCTTCTGACCAAACTCCTGGCATACTCAAAGACACAAAAAACTCTTCTGGTCCTTCTCCATTATAATTTTGAACACGAATCGTCTCACCAGTTGACGCTGAAACTGTATTTAATACTAAAAAACTTAGTAAAAAGATTGCACTATATATTATTTTTTTCATAAGTTCATTTTATCAGAAAAAACACAAAAGTAAAAGGTTTTTTTATGTGTAAAAGTTTAAATTAAAAAACCTTGTGACAGACCTTTGTGACAGGCCTTGCCTGTCACAAAGGTTTTTCACAAATCTCCGTTATAAAACCAACCCTTGACTTTTACTTTTTAAATATTATATTTAATTTATGAGAAAAATATTTCTATCTTTAACTTTTGTTCTATTTACTCCAAGTTTAGTTTTAGGACAAGTTATCTTTTCTGAAATAATGTACAACCCAGAAGGTTCTGATACGGGTTATGAGTGGATCGAAATATACAACACTTCGGGTCAAAATATTGATCTGTCAGACTGGAGATTTTGTGAAAATACAAAATGCCATCTTTTAAAACCAGAAATTCAGGGCGGTAATGTTTTAATTGCTCCAAACTCGTTTGCAGCTATCACATCCTCGATTGAAAAATATTACGAAGTTTCTACTTTTTCAGACAATGTTATAAAATCGTCTTTTTCTTTATCAAACAAGGGTGAAAAACTGATTTTAAAAAATCAAAACGGTAAAATTTCAGATGAGGTTGAATACTCAAAGTCAATGGGTGGAAATGGAACTTCTGACACCATTTCTCTTGTCGACAACACTTGGCAAAACTCCCAAAACACTCTTGGTTCTGAAAATATTGCCAAAGAAATTTCAAACTCATCGAATGATAACGAAAATCAAAACAGTTCTGACAGCACAAGCTCTGACAACGGAAGTTTCGAAGTAGACGAAACCAAAGAAAAGAAAATTGAAAAAAGAAAATCAAGTAAAAAATCTATCAAAGTTGGAATTGACCAAACGGGAATTTTACTTCCCAAAACTGAAACTCGTTTTGACTTGTATTTATCGGGCTTGAAAAAAGAAAATTTAGAAAAAAATGACATTGTTTGGTCAATGGGAAACGGAGACACTATGCGTGGAAAAAGTTTTCATTATCAATACGATTTTCCAGGAGAGTATATTGTAAACGTTGAGGTCTTAAATAAAGAAAAGCAAATAAACGGAGTTATAAAAATCAAAGTAATTGAGCCTAAACTTGAAATTTCAAAAGTTGATTACCAAAACCACTTTGTTGAAATTAAAAATAATTCAGAATATATTTTAGATTTGTCAGGTTGGCAGATTGCTTCTGGCAAAAATAAATTTTCCATTCCCGAAAAAACTTACATTAACGCTTTTGGAAAAATCATCTTTCCAAAAAAAATCACTTGGCTTGAATTTTCAAAAAACCAAAATGTTTTTTTAAACTACCCTGATGGGAAAAACTTTTTTAGATATAATTTCTATAATCAAGTTAAAAAAGAAATTTTGGAAAAACAAAAAAAGATTGAAGAGTTGAAAATTGAACAAAAAGAAAAAAAGAAAAAGAGTTTCCAAAAAGCTCAAATTTATAAACCTTATGTGCAAAGAACAACTCAAAAAGAAAATTTTGAAAATAAAAATGGAGATATTGAAGAAAAAGTGACTGAAAATAAAAATATCAAAGAAGAGTTGGAACAGGATATACAAAGCATTGATAATTTAATTCAAGACGCTGAAAAAAATGGTTATCAAAAAACTGTTTTGGAACAAAATGAAAATCAAGGAAGTTTTTGGAAAGAAAATTTGTTTTTAATTATTTTTATTTCTTTTCAGTTAATCATTATTATCATTTTGTTTGTCTACAAAATTTTAAATCATAAAGAAAATATTGAAAATCAGTTTGAAATTGAAGATTTTGAGGAATAAAAACAAGGCTCGATTTTGACTGCGTGGGTGCGTTTGTCAAAATCGGGCTTTTTAAAAACCTTGACCCAGGCCTTGCCTGGGTCAAGATCGACATTTTAATCAATTTTTAAAATGTTTTGTAATTCTTTTTTGTCTTCTTCTGAATATTCAAAAGGTTTTGGGTGGGTGTAAATATCTTTGTCTTCGACTCTTGGGATTAAGTGAAAATGCAGATGATCAACCATTTGCCCTGCGATTTTTTGATTGTTTTGCAAAATATTTAAACCACAGTTAAATTCTTGGCGAATTTTTTTAGCAAATTTTAAAACTATTTTTTGTAATTCTAAATATTCATCTTCTGGCATGTCCCAAACGTGAATATATCTTTTTTTTGGAATAACCAACAAATGCCCTTTTTCAAAAGGAAAAGCATCTAAAAATGCCATGTATTTATCGTTTTCATATAAAATTGTTGCTGGAATTTCTCTGTCTACAATTTTTTCAAAAATACTTTTTTCTGTGTTTTGTTTCATACCCACATTTTATCAGATTTTTTTATTTTTTACATATTGAAAAAAAGCCAAAAATATGTTATAAATATGTCTAAATTATCAAATATTGTGGGAAAAAAAATAAACAGAAAAAAGAAATACGAACCAAGAATTCGTATCAATGACCAAATCAGATACAACGAGGTTCGAGTTTTAGGTCCTGAAAAAGAAAACATGGGGATCATGTCTTCAAAAGAAGCTTTTTTAAAAGCTCAGGAGATGGAACTTGACTTGGTTGAAGTGTCTGCAAAATCAAAACCTGTTTTAGTTATGATTGCTGACTACGGTAAGTATCTTTATGATCAAAAAAAGAAACAGAAAGAGTCAAAAGCAAAACAAAAAACAACTGAGACTAAAAATATTCAAGTGAAAGTTGGAACAGGAGAAGGAGATTTGATTTTGAAGGCTAAAAATATCTCAAAATGGTTAAAAGACGGAGACCGAGTAAAACTTGATTTATTTTTGAGAGGAAGGGTAAAGTATTTAGACAAAGAATTTCTAGAAGAAAGACTTAAAAGAATTCTAAAACTTGTAACTGTTCCTTACAAAATATCAGACGGTCCTAAAAAAAGCCCCAAAGGTTTAACTTTATTTTTAGAAAAAGGTTCAAAGAAAGACATTGAAGAGTTTGAAAAGAAACAAGCCGAAAAAGAAAATAAAGAAAAAGCAAAAGTTGATAATACAAATAACAAAGAAGAAAATGAAAACAAATAAATCACTGACAAAAAGATTAAAGTTGACAAAAAACGGAAAAGTAAAAAGAAGAGCGGCAGGAAGAAATCACTTTAATTCAAAAGAAAGCAATAAATCAAAAATGGCAAAGAAAAAAGATGTTGCTGTTACATTGACTGCAAAAATTAAATCAAGATTTTTGCCAAAAAAATAATTTAAATTATTTAAAATAAATATTATAAATCTCTGGGTTCCTGTTTCAAAGCAGATGACCGAGTTTAATTAAAAATACAATGACAAGAGTTAAAAGAGGAATTTTAAAAAATAAAAGAAAAACAAAAATATTAAAATTAGCAAAAGGTTTTAGAAATGCAAGAAGCACAAAATACAAGCAAGCAAAACAAGCTGTAATTCGTGCTGGACAACACGCATTTGCACACAGAAGAAAGAAAAAAAGAGTTTTCAGAAAATTGTGGCAAATTAAAATCTCAGCTGGTTTGAAAGAACACAATATTTCATATTCAAAATTTATTGATCAATTAAATAAAAAAGAATTTGGAATTAACAGAAAAATGTTAGCTGATTTAGCAGAAAACAACAAAGAAGCATTTGCAAGAGTTGTTGAAAAAGTAACTAAATAAAAATTGAAAAAGAAAAACCAAAATTTGCCTTCGGCAAATTTTGGTTTTTTAATTATATTGTTTCAAAATTTACTATGCATTTAAAGCTAGTAATAAATTTATAACAAAGTAACAAATCAACAAAGCTGTTCCTATGAGCTTGACTTTATCAAAAAATTTACTGTACTTACAATTTGTAAAATTTTCTTTTTTATATTTTTTTTCTAAATAATAACCAATTTTATAAACTAAAACAAAGTTCGCGTAAACAGAAAGTGTGGCAACGAATACAAATGCAAGCGTTGCATATTGATCGGGCATTATCGTGTACAAGGGCCAAAAAAGAAAAAAGCTTAGACCTATAGGAAAAGTTATGATGAAAAAAATCATAATAAGGGCACCAAACCCATGACCTACTGAAAAGTTTTCCATATAAAATGCTAGTACTATGAACATAAAAATCGGATAAATTACAACAGCAATTCTCCCCCATTTTGAACATTTTTTGTTTTTGTTTTGTTCTTGATTATTTTCGAAATTGTTTTGGTTTTCAAATCCGTTTTGAAAATTATTTTGGTTTTGGTATACGTTATATTCATTCATGGGTATATTTTAACATTTTTTAAAAAAAATAAAAAACCAAAATTTGCCTTCGGCAAATTTTGGTTTTTTGTTTTTTTTAATTTTCATTTTATTTTTAACATTTTAAACTTTTTAGAAAGTTAAATTATGCTATAATAAAATTAGTAAAAATTTTTGGAGGTTTATAATGAAAAAAATATTTTTCTTAATTCTGACAATTATTTTTCTAAGTGTTTGGGCACACTCATTAAAAATATTTGTTGAAATGGGGCTGAGCAATTTATTTGCCTTTATTTTAGGTGGATTTTTTGCGCAAGCTGGATTGTCTATTGTCATTTTAACTCCATATTATTTATGGAAGTTAAAAAACAAAATAATTTAAAACTCTCGCTTTTAAACGGGGGTTTTTTAAATATTTTCAATATTAAAACCAAAATATGTTATAATACTTTTTAATGAAAATATCTCTTAACAAACAACAACAAAAAGCAGTTGCAGCCACAAAAGGACCCGTTTTAGTTTTGGCCACAGCAGGTTCTGGAAAAACAATGACTTTAACGGCTCGAATTGTAAACTTGATTAACAAAGGAGTTTTACCACAAAATATTTTGGCTATTACTTTTACAAACAAAGCAGCCGGTGAAATGAAACAAAGGATTCAAAAAGCAATTTTGAAAAATGCAAAAACAAATTTTAAAATCACAGAACAAGGTTTTGAACCTTTTGTTTCAACCTTTCACTCTTTGGGACTTTTTATCATCAAGGAAAATTATCAAAAACTTGGAATTTCAAAATACTTTTCAATTTATGACAAACAAGACACCACAAGAGCAGTTAAAGAAGCTATCAAAAATTTAAATCTTGATTCGGCTGATTTTGAAATCAAAAATATTGTTTCATATATTTCCAAAAACAAATCTAAAATGCTAACTATTCAAAACTTTAACACAGAATTTATTCAGTCGGCTTTTGCTGAAAATTTGTTTAAAATTTGGCAAGAGTATGAAAAAATCAAAACAGAAGACGGTGCCTACGACTTTGATGATTTGATTTTAATTCCAACTTTGTTATTACAAAAAAATAAAGAGATACAAAAACACTATCAAAACAAGTGGCAGTATATTCACATTGACGAATATCAAGATACAAACAAAGTTCAAAACAAACTTATTTCTTTGTTGGTTAATCCTGAAACTGAAAATATTTTTGCTGTGGGAGATGACGATCAGTCTATTTACGCTTGGCGAGGGTCGGATATTGAAAACATTTTGTCTTTTGAAAAAAAGTACAAAAATGTTTTGAAAATTTTTATGGAGCAAAACTATCGATCGACAAAAAATATCACTCAAGCGGCCGACTTTATTATTCAGCAAAATCAAAATCGATATCCTAAATCTCTTTTTAGTCAAAATCAGGAAGGCGAAAAAATCCATCTGCACAATGCTTTTTCAGAAAAACAAGAAGCCGAGTTTGTAGCACAAGAGATTAAAGAAAAACTGAAAAATAAAAATATAACTGAAAATGATATTGCTGTTTTATACAGAGCAAATTTTCAATCTCGTATTTTGGAAGAAGCAATGTTAAAGCATTCAATTCCCTATCAAGTGATTGGAACAAAGTTTTTTAATCGTGCTGAAGTAAAAGATATTATTTCGTATATTCAAGCCGCTTTGAACCCAAACTCACTTGTTGATTTAAAAAGAGTGATTAACAATCCGAAAAGAGGGATTGGTCCGGCTTCTGTTGTTAAAATTTTTGCCGCAAATGACAAAGAAAATATTGATTTGCCAAAAAAAGCAAAAGAAAATTACAAAGAGTTTTTGGGGATTTTAAAAGAAATCAAAGAGCAATCTACAAAACTGAATATCTCAGACTTGATTGAGTTTACGATTAAAAAATCAGGTTTTCAAAAAACTTTTGAAGAAAAAAATACAGATGATGATCAAGAGCGTCTTGCCAATATGTACGAGCTTGCTTTGTTTGCCAAAAAATATTCTGGACTTGAAAATGAAGTTTCGACTATTCAGTTTTTGGAAGATGTGGCTTTAATGTCAGATGCTGATACCAAAAAAGATGAAGAAAAAAAACCCACTGTAAAACTGATGACAATTCATGCTTCAAAAGGTCTTGAGTTTAAAACAGTTTTTGTAACGGGAGCTGAAGATATTTTGTTTTCCCCTCAAGCTGATTTGGACCAAAAAGAATATCAAAAAAAACTTGATGAAGAAAGACGACTGTTTTTTGTGGCAGCAACTCGAGCTAAAGAGTTTTTGTATATTACTTGGTGTTCAACAAGAAGTGTTTACGGTAGAACCGAAACAAACTTAGTTTGTCCTTTTGTTTTGGATATTCCAGAGAAACTTTTGGAATATTCTTCGACCTTTAATGTGGATGTTTCGGACAATGATGATGAGGATATTGTTTACTTAGAGTGGTAACCAGATTACTTCGCTGTCTTCACAAAAAAATTTCCGAGTCGAATGATTATTACGGTGAAGGGATTTTTGTGCGCAGTTGACAAAGTTAAACACTCATCTTTCAAGTGTGAAAAAACGCCAGAAATTAGATACTGAGCGAGGCGGCGAATAAAATTATTTTGAGACGTATGTGTTATTACGTTGAAAAATAATTTTATGAAGCCAACAAAGCTCAGTGCTAATTTCTGGCGTTTTTTAAAAACTCAAAAAATGAGATGAATAACGAGGCAGCGAATGAAAAATATTTGAGACGTACTTGAAGTACGTTGAAAATATTTTTACATGAAGCTAACGAAGTTATTCGCTCATTTTTTAAGTTTTTTTATCTTTTCATTAGGATTATAACCCCCATAAACACCGCCAAAAACGGCCAAATCTCATTCCAACTTATTTTCATCAAGTGTATTCCAAAATACCTTTCTGAAATCACCACTATCCCGGCTATCAAAAAAGCAAGTCCAATTAAATTGTGTTTTGTAAAAAATGACATATTATTTATTTATTAAACTGAAAGATCCATGTGTTCTATACAGTGCTTTGCTGTTTTATTTGCTAAAATTCTTTTTTCTTCAATCTCCTTTCCACAAGTCTGACAAATTCCATATTTCCCATTTTCAATATCATCTAAAGAATCATTAACTTCCTTTAATCTAATTTCAAGCTCATTTAAAATAGCATTATTTGTTGAAATATTTGTCATTTCATCTGCTAAATCGGCTTGGTCCAAAACATCACCTTCGTGTGTATTTGTTTCTTTTGGATCAAAACCACCTTCAGCGCCTTTTGAAGCAACGCCGATTTTTCCAATTTCTTCCAAAAGTTCCTTTTTTTCCATTTCTAGAAAATCTTTTATTTCTTGTGTGTTCATATATCTATTATATTCTTTTTTTCAATAAATTTCAATATATGTTAAAATACTTTTATGAAGTCAAGCAATGATTTAAAAATAAAAAAAGATGATTTTGAAAAAATTATTTTTATTGCAGGCATCAATCACACTTCCAAAAGATCTGCTGTTTGGAAAAAAGTTCTAAAAGAAAAGTTTCCAAACAAAGAACTTGTTTTTTTAGATGACGTTTTTTACGTTTATATAGAAAAAAACAAAATTGAAAGCATAATCAAAAGAGCTTTAGAAGAATTAAAGGACAATAAAAAAACTATAATCATTGCTCATTCTTATGGTGGAATTTTAGCAAAAAAAATAATTCAAGAAAATTCAAAACAAAAAAGAGACAATGTCGTTTCTTTGATCACTTTAGTAAGTCCACACTCATATGATTTATTTGGACTTAAACAAGTTAAAAAAGATTTAGGTGTTTCAAAAAATATCAAAAACAAAAAAATCAAAATTTTCACTTTTGGAGGATATTTTGATATGGTTGTTCCCTTTTCTAAAACATCACTTAGAAACTCAATTCACAAAAACTTAAAAACTTACCACATGGCATTTTTACTTTCTAAAAAAATTGTAAATAAAGTTTTGGAGATTTTTGAGTAAGGTTAAAGAAAACCTGAAAATCCCTTCGGGATTTTCAGGTGCCTAACTTCAAAATCTAACTTTACAAAAACAATAAAGATGTTATAATTTAACATTATTCTTACACTACAAAAGGAGAAGGCTGGTGAACACCAAGGAAGAAAATTTTTTAACCAAAAAGTTTATCTTGGAACAAAAAGATAAACTTCAAAAAAAATTATTTTTTTTAATATCAGAAAATGCAAGCTTGCACGACCCAACACTTACCATAAAAGATATTAAAGACAAAAGAATTGCAGAAATTAAAAAAGCCTTGGAAAGAATTAAAAAAGGTTCTTATGGTTACTGCCAATATCAAGGCTGTGGAATGCCAATCGAAAGAAAAAGACTTGAAGCAAAACCACAAATTTATTCTTGTCTAAATTGTGCCAGAAAACACGGTTAAACTAATTAAAAATCGAAAAACAAAAAGCCGGCATCTTGTCGGCTTTTCTAATTTAATATAACTTTTGGTTTATAAAACCTATAATCAAAATTATTTTCTCCCAAGTACGAGTAATTTCCATTGTGACTTATTTCATCCTCAAACATTTCTTTCATTTCTTCTGCTGTAAAGTACGATTCGTCAAGCTCATTTTCTTTTTCTTCATCACCCTTAACACTTCGCATCATAATAAATTCAATATCACCTGTCTGATATTGCCCCTCAACAGCACACATGTTTTTCAAACTTTCACCATAGTGTGCAAACTGCTGTGGATCATAACTGTGAGCTTGAATGTTTTGTCCATTTTTAAACCCAACAATAAAAATAACTTCTCCATTATTCAAATGCCCAAACCCAGCCTGCAAAGGAATACTTAAACCTTCTGCATTTCTTCCCAAAACAGCTGAGTTCAAATATTTTCCTGTGTGATGGTCATCGTTTTGTTTAATTTCAAGATGATCTTTTTTCCCACTTATCAAATCAAAAATTCTTTCAGGAATTTCTCTTCTAACAAGCATTGACGGTTTATTTAAAATACTGTCTACCACATCGTCATAATCCATTTTTTCAGTACCGTTTTCCAACATAAATTTTTCAATATCTTCTACAACTTCATTTATATTTTCACTTCCTTCTTTAAGTTTCTGGTTTAAAGAATCTGCAAAAGAAAGAGGTTCTTTTTCTGAACCCTTTTTATAAACCAAACTTTCCTTTTTGTTCTTCGATATACTAAACTGCCCTTCCATTTTCATAAAAATATTATATCACACTTCAATTGTAACATAAACAAAAAACACTTAACAAAAAGTGTTTTTTATTTTCTTAAACTTCTGGTTTTGGTGGAACTGGAGCTGGTGATTTTTGAACCACAGGCTCAACTTTTAAATCTGGTTTTTTTAAATCCCCCATTACATTGCCTTCTTCTTGAACCTCTGGTTTTGGCATTGGATTTTTAACTTCCATTTCTGGCATTGGTGCTGGCTCAACTAATTCCATTTCTGGCATTGTTGGGTCTTTAACTTCCATTTCTGGCATTGGTGGATTATCAACAGGTTCTGGCATTGGATCAACAACAGGATTTTTTGGTTCTTCTGTTACCGGTTGATCTTTTTTATAATGATTGTAAGCAAAGATTGCTCCTGCTACAATTAGTATCAATACAATTATTGAAACTATTGTTTTTGTGTTATTTGTTTTATTGTCTTCCATATTATTTTTATTTATTGTTAACTTTTTGGTAACACTTTGATTATATTATATTTTTAACAAAAAAACAAATTTTACCAAAAAACAAAAAACAAGCATTGCTTGTTTTTTGTTTTATTTTAACTTAAAGTTTAAGCCAAAACCAAAGTCATTTTTTCTGAATCTATATCAAATACATTGATTTTAAATTCATAAGTATCTCCCAATTGTAATTTTTCTTTTAGTTCTTCTTCATTTTTAAATTCTGAAACGTGAACCAATCCGTAAATTCCTTCTTCCACAGAAACTAAAGCTCCGTGTTCTGAAATTTTAATTACAACTGCTTTTACAGTGTCTCCTTTTTTGTATTTTTCTCCTGCTGTTTTCCAAGGATTGTCAACAAGTGCTTTGATTGAAAGTGAAACTTTGTCTTTGTTAATTTCAATAACTTTAACTTTTACAGTATCTCCTACTTTATACAAAGATTTTGGATCTCCAATCAATGACCAAGAAATTTCTGAAATATGAACAAGTCCTTCGTCTCCTGATGGTAGTTTTACAAAAATACCAAAATCTACCACTCCAATAACTTTTGCCTCTAAGATGTCTCCAATTGAATATCTTTCCATCATATTTACATCTTCTTTTACTTCTGTTTTTTTAGATGAATCTTGTGGGCTTTTTTCATTTAAGTTTTTCTTTTCTGAGAAAATTAGTTTTTTCTCTTTTGGGTCAACTGTGATAATTGAAAGTTGTAATTGTTCTCCAACAAGTTTTTTAAGTTCTGCTAAAATTCTTGTTTTATCTCCTCCACTTACTTTTGGATAGTGAGCTTCTGAAAGTTGACTTACTGGCACAAAACCTGTTAAACCTTGCCATGTAACCATAAGCCCACCTTTGTTTGCGTCTTTAATGTGAATTGGTAACACTCTTCCGTCTTTTTGATATTCTTCAGCCTGTTTCCAAACTTCCATTTCTTTAGCTTCTTTCAAAGAAAGTTCAATATATCCATTTTCCCCTTCTAAGTCTACAACTTTTGCTGTAACAGAAACTCCAGGAACAATGTCTTTGATGATGTCTTTGATGATCAAATATTCTCTACCAAAAATAATACCTGTTCCGTATGGTTTTAGATCCACATACAAAGTGTTTCTTTCGTTGCTAATAACTGTTCCCTCAATGTTTTCTCCTACTTTTGGCAAATCTTTGATCTCTTGTCCAAAAGCTTGATTGTTTTTTATTTCTTCCATTTTTTCTTCTTTTGTAATTATTTAAAGTTTTGTTTTCTCAGATCTTTCATTTTCAAAAAACAAGGTTAGCTAAAAATAATTGGTTTATAATTTAAATTTTACGAAAAAATTCAACCATTATTATAACACGAATTTAATTTTTTTTAAAACATAACCCTGTGTTTTACTTTAAAACAAACCCTTGCCTTTTTTTGTATTTTTGTTAAAATATTTTTGTTAGGTATTTTAACTTCGTTTTTTTTCACTGTTGATAACTTTATCAAAAAGTGAAAGAAAATTTTTAAAATATTGTAATAAATAGTGAAAGGATAAAAAACCCTTTCAAAAATAAAAACTTTGATACAAAAACATATATTTATTATATAACTAACAAAACCTTTAAAAACAAAAAAATGCCATAAGGCATTTTTTTGTTTTTCTTTTTAAAATCTTTTAATTTTATCAAAAATAAGCTCTTCTTCAAAGATTTTTGTTTGAACAATTGGTATTTTGTTTAAACCAAAAGTTTTAAGTCTTTTTTTAATTTCATTTTTAATATAAATATTATTTTTACCAATTCCACCTTCAAGAACAATCAGATCAACTCCCCCTCCAAGTCCTGCATACTGATAAATAAAACCTGCAATTTGATTTAAAAAGATATCACAAGCCAATTTTTCATTTTTATATTTTCCTTTTTTCTGCTTTTTTTCTAAAATATATTTATCAAAAATCTTCTCGGTATCTTTTGAACCAGTCAAGCCGTAAAAACCTGATTTTTTAGAAATCATCTCTGAAACTTTGGAAATACTTTTTCCAGAAAGTTTTGACAGAATAATATCAAAATCAGAATCAATATTTCCAGCTCGGGTTGTCATCATAAGTCCTGAAACAGGAGTTAGCTCCATTGAAGTTAAAAATGATTTTTTGTTTTTAACAAAAGTCACAGATGCTCCACCGCCCAAATGCAGAAAAATGATTTTTAACGGAAGTTTCTCTTTCTTCTTTTTATAAACTTCATTTAAATTTTGAAGTGAAGATTCAATGGCAAGCCCATGATATCCATATTTTTTCAAATGATATTTTTGAGCAATTTTTTGGTCAACCGGATATGTCGAAAACTCTTTTGAAATTGTTCTGTGAAAATCAGTATCAAAGACTGCATATAAATCCGATTTTGGAAAAAGTTTTTCAATCTGATTTATTTTTTCTAAAACAACTTTGTTGTGAATGGGTGCGAAAATAGTATATTTTTGAATTTCTTTTTTAAGTTTAGAGTTTATTTTTAAAGGACCAACATTTGGACCACCTGCAACCACTCTAAAACCAATTTTTAAATTCTCTTTTTCTTGTCCAATTTTCTTTAAAAATTTTTTTTCTTTAATTTTATCTTTTAAGTTTTTAGTGTTAATAAAAACTTCGTCTAAAACTTTTTTATTATAATCAAAAAGTTTATACTTTACAGAAGTTGAACCACAGTTAACAGTTAAAATATTTTTTTTCATAAAACCATTTTAACATTTTTAAATTTAAATTAAAATAAAAAACAGAAAAATTATTTTTCTGTTTCGTTGTTTTCTGTTTTTTTATAAACCTCTTTTGTAAAATAAATAACCGAAGCAACAAAAGCCGAACCAGCAAAAATAAAAAAAGCATAGATAAGTAAAGAGGCTAAAACAATAGCAGGAATATACATTGAAAAACCATTAAAAATATTTCCAAACACCATAAATAATAAAATACAAATACTTGGAATTGAAAGTATAAAGAAAGTGAAATTATTTACAAAACCAAAATATTTTTTATTGTCACAACAAAGAGCGAAAAATCCCGAAATAACAGAAAAACCTATTAACATTAAAGGTGCTAAAATATTGTCTTGAAAAGACAAAAAATCATCTTTATTATACATTGACACAAAAGCCAGAGCAAATTGAAAAAGTAACAGAGTAATTATTTGTTGTTCTGTGTTCATATTTTTATATTCACTTTCTATTTTATCCCATCTATTTTTTGTTCTGTGTTCATCTTTTATTTGATATTCACCTTTTATTTTATATCTTTTTTCCATATTATTATTCTAACATTTTTGAGATAAAAAATCCCGAAATTTTGCGAAGCAAAATTTCGGGTTTTTTAGTGTAAAAACTTTAAGCCTCGCAGTTTTTACATTGAGTCAGCTTTCGGTTAAACTCTTGAGCTGAGTTCATGCTGTGTTGATAATACAAAGATTTTAATCCCATTTTCCAAGCCAAAATATATAAATTGTTTATGTCTTTTGTTGGGGTTTCTGGGTGAATCATGATGTTTAAAGATTGTCCTTGATCAATATAAGGTTGTCTTGCTGCTGCATGAGCAATAATATCTGCCTGAGAAATTTCAGAAAAAGTTTTGAAAACATTTTTCTCTTCTTCTGACAAAAAGTCTAAGTTCATCACAGAACCATTGTCTTGTCTGATTTGTCCCCAAACTTCTCTTGTGTTTTTACCTTTTTCTTCTAAAAGTTTTTCTAAAAACTTGTTTTTAATTGTAACTTTCATGTGAGCCAAATCTTTTACATAAGAGTTTGACATTAAAGGTTCAATACTTTGAGAAACTTGCCCTAAAATAAAGGCAGAAGATGTTGTTGGAGCAACTGCATTCAAGGTTGTGTTTCTTCTTCCGTAACCTTTTAACATTTTTGGTTCTCCATATTCTTTGGCCATTTTCTCAGACGCAGCGTAAGATTTTTCTTTAATAAATTTGAAAACTTCTTTGTTTAATTTCATAGCTTCTTCTGATTCGTAAGCGATCATTTTTGATTGTAACAAAGAGTGGTATCCCAAAACTCCCAAACCAAGCGCTCTGTTGTGTTTTGCAAATTTATAAGCTTTCTTCATAAAATCGTAAACTCTTCTTTCTTCCAAATTTTCTGATTTTTTGTAATACTTCATTTTTTCAATAAACTCAGTCATCACAGCATCTAAAAAGTAAGTTAAAGTTTCAACTGCGTCTGTGTTTTTCCATTCATCGTAATGAAGTAGGTTAACTGAAGACAAACAACACACAAATGACCATTCCTCGTTTGAAGGAAGCATAATTTCTGTACACAAGTTACTTGCTTTGATTTTCAAGTTTTCTTTTTTGTAAACGTCAACAGTGTTGTTGTTTGCGTTGTCTGTGAAGAAAATATATGGATAACCAACTTCTCCCCTGATTTGCAAAACTTTTGCCCAAATTTTTCTTTTATCAACATCTCCGTCTATCATTTCTTGCATCCATTTGTTTGTCACTGTAACCCCGTGAGTTAATCTTTGAATTGGGTTTCCTTCTGTTCCGATTTCTAAAAATTCTTCAATATCTTTGTGTTCCAGTGGCAAATATGGAGAAAACGAACCTCGTCTTGTTGAACCTTGTGAAACAACATCTACTGCTGTTTGAAAAAGTTGCATAAAATGAACTGAACCTGAAGAAACACCGTTGTCTTTGATTTCAGCTCCACGTGGTCGCAAATGTCCAAAATACCCAGAAGTTCCTCCACCCATTTTTGACATCATTCCCACTTCAGCTTGAGTGTATAAAATATCACCCATATTGTCTTCGATTGATGAACCAAAACAAGAAATTGGAAGCCCTCTTTTTTTCCCGAAGTTTGCCCAAACAGGAGTTGATAAAGAATAATATCCTTTTTCCATATATGAGTAAAACTTGTCTGCAAAACCTTTTTTGCCTAAAATTTTCTCAGCCGCTTCTGCAATATCTCTAATTCTGCTTTCAGCAGTTTCCCCTTCATTCAAATATCCTCTTTTTAAAAACTCTCTACTATTTTCGTTTAACCAGTACATATATTATTTTATTATTAAGTTAGTAATTTAGAACAAATCATCTTCTGTGATTGATTTTGATCTTTTTGTATAGTTGATTGATCTTTTAGCAAAGAAGTCAACGTGTTTTGTAGCTAAAATTTCGTCGTCGAACCAGTCTGTTTGTTCAAGTAACTTTTGATCAATTTCAAACATTGGCTCAAGTCCAATACTTTCCAAAGAAACATTTACTTTATTTTTAATAAACTCTTTTGTTGTAGCTTTTGGCACAAAGTCGATGTCTCCTTTTTCGTAAATCCATTCGATTACATCTTCTTCTACTTTATAAGCTTCTCTGAAAGTTTCATAAACTTTCTCTTCGTATTCTTCGTCGAACCATTCTGGGTGCTCTTCGTTTTTCACAATGTTTATAACCTCTGTTCCAAAAGCACAGTGAATAGTTTCTTCTTTTGAAGTAGCTTCAACAACATTTGAAATACCTTTTAACCAGTTTTTGTGTTTGTTAAATGACATGATCACAAAGAACTGTGAGAACAATGAAACATTTTCAATAAAAAGTGAAAATAGCAAAATTGAACGAACATATTCTTTATTGCTTTCAAATGAAACACCATCGATGATTGACTCTAAATAGTCAATTCTTCTTTTCATCACTGGAATTTCTTCGATTTTCTCAAAGTCTTCGTTAAGCCCCAAAATTTCAAGCAAGTGTGAGTAAGCGTCTTTGTGTCGAACTTCTGATTCGGCAAAAGTTACTCCTACTGAACCAAGCTCTGGTTTTGGAAATTTATCATAAAGTTTTGTCCAGAAAGTTTGTACTTCAATTTCAAGCTGAGAAATTGCCATCATTGAGTTTTTGATTGCGCTTTTTTCAACTTCACTTAAAGTTACTTTATAGTCTTGAATATCAGAAGTATAGTTAAACTCTGTATGAATCCAGTATGAGTTTCTGATTGCATCTGTGTATTCTGCAAGTTCTGGATATTCGTAAGGTTTTAAGTTTGTTCTTTTTTTGAAAATGTCTCTTTTTCTGCTTTCGTTTCTTTTATTTCTGTAAAGAATATATGCTTTGGCTGTTTTTAGAAACTTGCTTTCCATCAGCTTGATTTCTACTATATCTTGAACTTCTTCAACTTTTGGTAAACACTCGTTTTGAGTTTTACATTTTTGGTCAAGTTCTTCTAAAACCTTTTGTGCAACAGCTTTTGCGTCTTCTTCCTTTCCCTCTTCTGTTTCCTTTAAGGCTTTAAAAATTGCGTTTTGAATTTTTTTAATGTCAAAATCTACTTCGTCACCGTTTCTTTTAATTATTTTTTCAATAGAAAAAACACCATCAGATTTTCCGTCTGTTTTTATATTATTATTCATATTTTTGCAAATTAAACTTAATAAAAATTTAGGAGCTTTTAATTTTTAAAGGCTAAATTTATATTATTTTTGTTTAATTCATTTTAGCATACATTTTTGATTTTAGAAAATTTTTGACTTTCTTTATTTTTCAAGACCTCCAAATGTCAAGTGTGCATAACTTTTTTAATTTTTTGAAAAATAAAATTTAAAAAGAAAAAGGCGCAACTTGTGCGCCTCTAAAATTCATTATTGTTCAGTACATTTTTCAAACTCCAAAGTTTCTGAATTAACTTTTGGGGTGATTGCCAAGTAACCACTCCTAAGCCCTTCAAATTCGACTATATAATAAACTACTCCTCCCCAACATTTCTCAAATTTATTTTTATTAATTCTTTGTACTTTTTTATTTATGATTTTTTCTTTATTTTCAATACTCTCTTCACTCTCTCGTGGGGGTATATTTACTAATGCTATAAATAAAGCAAGGCTGAAAATAAAACCCAAATTTTCTTTTAAAAAATTAATCATTTTTATACCCTCATTAGTTTAAACAAAATCAAATTTGATTATAACATCAAAATATGTTTTTGGCAATTTTATAAATGGAAGACTTTTTAAGGCAGATGGGTGAAAAAGCCCGAAATTTTTTGGAAGTTTTTTGGAAAATGTCACAGGCAAGGCCTGTGACATTTCCCAAAAAACTTCCAAAAAATTTCGGGCTTTTTCTAGATTTGAATTTTTAAATTTTGCTTTAAAAATGTTATACTTAAAGCATTATGAAAGTAAAAAAATATAGTATAGATTTTGGCGGAAAAGAAATGTCTTTTGAATTTTCAAATTTGTGTTCAAATGCTGAAAATTCAGTGATCGTTTCTTTGGGAGAAACAAAAGTTCAGGTAGTTATTGCAAAGGGTGCTGTTTCTACAAAAAACTATTTCCCTTTAAGAGTTGATTACCAGGAAAAGTTTTACGCCACAGGTGAAATTTTAGGAAGTAAATACAACAAAAGAGAAGGAAAACCTTCAACCGAAGCAGTTTTATCAGCAAGAATAATTGACAGGACTATCAGACCTTTTTTTGATAAAAATATTAAAAACGATGTACATATAATCGCAAATGTTTTATCCTTGGGAGACTATGACCCTGATGTTTTGGCAACAAACGGAGCCATTGTTGCTTTGATGTCTTCATCTTTAAACTGGCTTGGTCAAGCTTCTGCTTTAAGAGTTGTTAAAAAAGAAAGTGGCGAGTTTGAAATTAATCCAAAATACATTGATTACAAAAACAATGAAAAAGTAAATGACACATTTTTGTCATTTAGAAATGGAAAAGTAATCATGATTGAAAATGAATCGCTTTGTTTAAACGAAGATCAATTTTTAGAAATTGTTCAAAAAGGACTTGAAGAAAGCAAAAAAGTCGAAGACTTTTTTGCTTCTATGACAGAAGAAGTTAAAAAAGAAAACAATATTCTAAAAGATATTCCAGAAGAAAGAGACTGGACAGAAATTGAAAACTTTTTTGAACAAAATTTCCAAAATACTTTAGAACAGAATTTTGAAAAAATTTTAGACAATGATTTTACAGAAAACTTAAAAAAAGAATTTATTTTAAAAGTTTCAGAACAAGGTTTTGAAAACAAATATTCTCCAGACGAGCTTGGAAATGTTTTTGAAAAAGAAATCAAAAAAATTGTTCGTAAAAATATTTTAGAAAAAGAAAAAAGACTTGATGGAAGAGCACTTGATGAAGTTCGACCTTTGTTTGCCAAAGCGGGTGGATTTTCAAAAAAGGTTCACGGAACAGGTATTTTTTACAGAGGACAAACTCACGCAATGTCTTTTGTAACTATTGGGGATTTGAAAGATGCTTTGTTTATAAGTGGAATGGAAGTGAACGGAATTAAAAACTTTATTCACCACTACAACTTCCCTCCTTATTGTGTTGGAGAAGCAGGAAGACTTGGAAGTCCATCAAGACGAGAAATTGGACACGGAAGTCTTGCTGAAAAAGCTCAAAAAAGAGTGATTCCTTCAAGTGAAACTTTTCCTTATACAATCAGAGTGGTTTCTGAAATAATGTCTTCAAACGGTTCAACTTCAATGGCTTCTGTTTGTGGAACAACTCTGGCTTTGCTTGACGCGGGAGTTCCTGTAAAAGAAAAAATCGCAGGAATTGCTGTTGGGCTTGTTGAAAAAAACGAAAATGAATACAAAATTTTAACAGACATTGTAGGAAAAGAAGACTTTTACGGGGATATGGATTTTAAAGTGGCTGGTTCTAAAAACGGAATTACAGCTGTTCAACTTGATTTGAAAAATGATGGGCTGAGTTTAGAAATTATCAAAGAAGTTTTAGAAAGAGCAAAAGAGGCTCGGTATGAAATTTTGGAAGTACTTGATGCTGAAATTTCTGAACCAAATGTTTTGAATGAAAACATTGAGGTAGTAGAGAAAATTACAATCCCTGTTTCAAAAATCGGAGTGGTTATTGGTAAAGGTGGATCTGTGATCAACAATATTACAAAAGAAAGTCGAGCCAAAGTTGATATTAAAAGAGATGGAAGTGTTTTGATTTATGGTACGGGAGAACAGACTGGGAAGGCGAAGATTATGATTCAGAGCATTATTTCTGCTTTCGAAAGCTAAAACTTGAAAAACCAGTGGCTAACTTTGTCGTCGTCGCAAAAAAACCTCTTCACCGTAATAACACATACGGCTCAGAGTTTTTTTGCCCGTCTCCTCGTTATCCATCTGGTTTTTCAAGTTTTAGTAAGAAACTTATTACTTTGTTTCCTTCACGAAAAAATTTCTCAACGTAATAACACATACATCTCGCAGTTTTTTTGTTCGCCACCTCGCTTGGCATCTAATTTCTGGCGTTTTTCTACACTAAAATTGTTTCGTTGTATTTATAAAATCGACAAAGCCAAATAACGCTACGCGTTATTTGGCTTTTTTGATTATACTCTTTTTAAAACATGACTATATACGTCTTTTCTATGAGAAATTATAATAATTAAAATCTCTTTTTTGTTTGTAACCTGATAAACTATTCTGTACTTACCAACTTTTAATTTTCGATAACCAGACAATGTGTTTTTTAAAAAATTTCCAAAAACAACCGGATCTACTGAAAGTTTGTTTTCAATGGCTTTTTTAATTTTAGTTTTTTCTGTTTTAGAAATTTTTTTCAAGTCATTTTTAACTTGTGAATGATAATATATTTGAAACATTTTTGTTAAATTTTAATCCCACATATCTTGATGACTAATTTTTTTAAACTTCTCTGAAATTCTTCTGTTGGCTTCTTTATTGAAATAAACATCTTCATGAACACTTAAAGCAAAATCCAAAAGTTCAGCTGTTGTTTTTGAAATTGATTTTTTTTGTTTTTTAGCCAAAGCGTTAATTGTTTTTTTCGTGTCTTCAGAAAGAGTAACCATTGTTCTTTGTTGTTTTGTTGCCATAAAAAAAGTGTAACACATCTGTTACACTTTTTCAAATTTATTAAATAACCAAAATTGGTTTTATCTTTGTACATCAAAAGGCAAATGCAAAATCTCAACACCTGCTTTTTCTAAAAATTCTAAACCTTCTGTGTTTCTATATTCTTCTGCATAAACTAATTTTTTAATTCCTGCTTGATGTATCAGCTTACTACATTCACGACACGGAGATGCTGTTAAATATAACGTAGCATTTTTGCAAGATTGTGTTGACCCTGCTGTTTTTAAAATAGCATTTGCTTCTGCGTGTAAAACATACCACTTTGTTTGATCATCTTTTTCACACTCATTTTCAAAACCTGTTGGTGTTCCATTATAACCATCTGAAATAATAGCTCTGTCTTTTACAATCAAAGCTCCCACCTTTTTTCTTTTACAATGCGACAGCTCACTCCACTTTCTTGCCATTTCCAAATAAACTTTGGCATACTTCAAATCTTTTTTATTCATGTATTTATTATATCATATTAAATAAACCTGAGATTTTAAAATTTTTGACACAAAAAAGCAGGAAATTTGCCTGTGTTTTTGTGTTGGAGTGCAAATTTCCTGCTTTTTTTAAGTTTTTATTGTTCTTTTTCCACAAGAACCTCCCTTGGTTTCGACCCATTTTGCGGTCCAACCACTCCTTTTTCCTCCAAAATATCAATTAGTTTTGCAGCTCGTGCATAACCTATTCCAAACTTTCTTTGCAGATACGAAGTTGATGCTTTTTGAGAAGCAATCACTTCGGCTTTTGCATCTGCATAAAGTGGATCTAGATCCATTTCATCTTCTTGTGATTCAAAATCAATAGCAGATGAAGATGCTGAAACAAGTTCTTGGGCATGTTTATCCCTGTTTTCTCCTTCCAAGTTTATGTCATCTTCCAAAACATTTTTATAAGCTTTTTTAATAAATCTTACAACTTTTTTAACCTCATCTTCTGAGATAAATGAAGACTGAACACGAACTGGTTTTGGCATTGAACCTGTCATATAAAGCATGTCTCCTTGTCCCAAAAGTTTTTCAGCTCCCGCCATATCCAAAATAGTTTTAGAGTCAATAGCAGACGAAGTTTGCAAAGCAAGTCTTGTTGGAACGTTTGCTTTAATAAGCCCTGTTACAACATTTACAGACGGTCTTTGTGTTGACAAAATCAAGTGAATTCCCACAGCCCGAGCCTTTTGAGCAATTGAAACAATCCCACTTTCAAGCTCTTTTGGAAACTGTTGCATAATATCTGAAAGCTCGTCAATTACAATGACAATATACGGCATATTTTCAGGCAAATCTTCGCCTTCTTTGTGTTTTTCTTTGGCCTTTTTAACAACATTTTGATGATAAGATGCAATATCTCTTAACTTGTGTTCTTGTAAAATTTCGTATCTTCTTTCCATTTCATTTACAGCCCACCTTAAAGCCAAAATGGCTTTTTTAGCATCTGTAATCACAGGTGTTAACAAATGTGGAATACCATCGTAAAGTGTCATTTCAACTCTTTTTGGATCAACCAAAATGAATTTCAAAAAGTCAGGTCCGTGAGTATACAAAAGCGAGTTTAAAATCGCGTGCACTGTTACGGATTTTCCAGCTCCTGTTGCACCAGCAACAAGCATATGCGGAGTTTTTTCAAGACCAATTATTGTAGTCTGCCCTGAAATGTCTTTTCCGATTGCAAGTGGAAGTGCAAATTTTGAATTTTTAAATTCAGGTGATGAGAACAAAGAACCTGCTCCCACTGTGATTTTGTTTCGGTTTGGAATTTCAATTCCTACCAAAGACTGCCCTGGGATTGGAGTTTGAATAATAATTGACTTAGCAGCTAATGCAAGTGCTAAGTCGTCTGACAAAGCTGCGATTTTTGAAACTTTTACTCCAGCTTTTGGTTTTAAAGAATACCGAGCAACAGTTGGTCCCACAGAAACACCCTCGATTTCAACTCCAATTCCAAAAGAAGCCAAAGTTTGTTTGATCAAATATGCGTTTTGTTTTACATCTCCTGCGTTTGGTTTTCCGCTGTCTTTTGAAAGTAAAGAAAGTGGTGGCAAAACAATTTTGTTGTTGTAGATTGTATTTTTGGCTTTTTCTGACAAAGTTTTTTCTTGGTTTTTCTTTTCTGACAATGAAGTTACAAAAAATGGTTTTTTTTCTTTTTTTGGTTTTTCTTGTTCTTCTGTTTCGGTTTTTTTATCATCTGTATTTTCCTTTTGAGCTTGGCTTGTGTTTACTTTTATTTCAATTGGAACTGATTTTTGAAGTTTAGCTTCTTCTTGTTCTGACAAAGACTCTGTGTAAGGGATTTCTTTTTCCTTTCTTTTAAAAATAGATGGCAGTTTTGGGATTTTGTCGATTAACAAAACAAGTGAGATTAAAATCAAAATTACAAAAAAAGTAACTGACATTGGTTTATCAAAAAAGTCTTTGATTTTTGCCACAAACTTTCCTAAATACCCTCCGTTTTGGAAAATAAGTTCAATCAGCCCCAAACCTGAAACCAAAAACAAAAATGAAGCAAAAATTTTCACTTTGGTAAAAGTTTTTTTAATAGACATAAAAAATGTCAAAGCTAAAATTGTAAATAAAGCTGGAAACAAGTAGTAACCTACTCCAACTGCGTAAAAAAGTTTATCATAAACAAAGTTTCCTACTTTTCCTGAATACCCAAAAGCTCCCGCAAAAAGAAAAATTGAAACAAACAAAAGCAAAGCACCGATTGTAAAATATAGTGTTTCGTCTTGAATATTTAGTTTTTCTGAAAGGGTTTTCTTTTTTTCAACCAATTTTAATTTTTTGGTTTTTTTAGAAGTTTTTTTCTTAACCATAATGTTTGTATTATAACATATTATGATATAATTTAGATATTATAAATCTAATAAAATAAAAATATGAGTTTTTTAAATAAAATATTTAATTCAAAAAAAGGTAAAAAAATTACAAAAAATGTAAAAGATTTTTCAGGTGATGTCAAAGAAAAAGTTTCAGACTTTGCAGAAAATGTTGATGACAAACTTGAAATTTCTGAAAAATTTGATGATGTTAAAGAAAGTGTTAGTGAAACTTTTGATAACGTGAAAGAAAAAGTTTCAGAAATTGATCAAAAAACAGGAGTTTCAAAAAGTGTTAAAAAAGGTCTTGATAAAGCGGGAGATGTTTTGGAAGAGGCTGGAGAAAAAGTTGAAGCTTTTATGAACGATAAAATTACTTTTGATGATTTTGCAAAAGTTGAGATTAAACTTGGGGAAATCGAAGAAGCTGAAAAAGTTGAAAAATCAGACAAGCTTTTAAAACTTAAAGTTTCTTTTGGAAGAGAGAAAAGACAAATTGTTTCTGGAATTGCAAAAGATTATAAACCAGAAGAGCTTGTTGGGAAAAAAGCCACTTTTGTGACAAACTTGGCACCAAGAGAGATTTTTGGATTAGAATCTGATGGAATGATTTTAGGAGTTTCAGATAAGGAAAACGGATTTTCAATTTTGAGTCCAGAAAAGGATGTTAAAACTGGAAGCAAAGCATCTTAAAAAATATAAAAAAACAAAAACCAAATAACGCTGCGCGTTGTTTGGTTTTTGTTTTGATTTAATTCCCCGCCGCCTTCGGCGGCGGGGAAACTTTTATTTTGAAAAATAGCATTTTTTTCTAAAAAATAGTATAATAAAAGCAACAAAATAATATAATAAAATGAGCATTTTAAATATTTTCTCAAATGATGACGCAAAAACCTTTGCAGGATTAAGAATAAACAAAAATGGTTTTTTGGAAGTTTTAGAATTGCAAAAAGTTAACAACTCTTACAATCCAGTTTTTTGGACAAAAGAATCTTTTGATACTTTTATAAAAAAAGACGGGGTTTTGGATAAAAAAAAGTTTATTGATTTTTTCAAAATCATCAGAACAAAAACAAAGAGTTCAAATTTTAAAGTATGTTTTCAAGAATTTGAAACAAAAGATGATCATTTTAAAATTGTAATAAACGAGTCTTTAAAAATCGCAGGTTTTGGTCCAAAAAACAAAGAGATTGAAAAACCAAACACCAAAGGAATTATTTTAAGCAACAACTTAACTGAAAATGAAAATGTTTTATATTTTCACAAAAACAATATTGTCTTTTTAGAAACCCAAAAAGGAAAAGTTAAAAACAAAAAAGAGTTTAACATTTTAGACCTTGATGCTAAAAAAGTTTTAGAACTTTTAAAAAATCTAGAAAGCAAGAAAATCAAAATGGTGGGTTCCTGGGGTGAACTTTTCAGAACAACCAAAAACTTACTAAAAGCTTGCGGGGCTGAGGTTGAGGAAGTAAATATTTGGCAAAATATTTTATCTTTTTCTGATGCAATCCCTGATATTTCAAAAGAAGAGTCACAGTATGTTGTAGAAATTTTAGCTTTAACTGTTCCAAAATTAAGAAAATGGGAGTATCTACCGATAAAAGTTGAGAAAGAAAAAATTGAAAGTAAAGACAAAAAACTTGAAAACAAAGTAGAAAAGAAAAAAGAGAAGAAAGAAGAAAAAAAGAAAATGTTTTTACCAAAAACAAAAAAGAAAAAAACTTTCTTACCTAAAAACAAAAAATCTTTACTACCAAAAGAAGAAAAAGCAAAATCTTTACCCAAAAACAAAAAGAAAGAAAAGAAGGAGGATAAGGAAAAAGAAAAGAAAGCAGAAAAGAAAAAACACAAAAAAGAAAAACCAAAGAAAGATAAGAAAAAAACAGAACCAAAAAAAGAAGAAAAGAAAACAAAGAAAATAGACAAAAAAGAAGAGAAAGTCTTTTTGAAAAAATGGAAAGAAAAAACCGAAGAAGAAATAAAAAAAGAACTTCAGAAAAATCTTGAGGTTTATGCAGACAAAGATATTTTGTTTGAACAAAAAACAGAAGAAGACAAAATCGCCGAATACTCTGATTTTAAAATCAAACAAAAAGAAAACCAAAATTCTTTCTGGCAAAAAATAAAAAACTTTTTTGGACAAAAAATACTTTAAAACCTAAAAACAACCAACTTAAAAAGTTGGTTATTTTACGTGTTTTACAAAATTAACAAAATTAAAATTTATCACTTGTGTTAAGCCTCCGATTAGCTCTCCAAACTCTATGCTTTACAACTCTATTTTAACAAAAATAATACAGCACATTTATTTTAATACCTCCAATAAGCCCGAAACTTTAAAGCAGATTTTCAGAAAAAAGTCCGACAAAGTCGGACTTTTTTCTGAAAATCTGCTTTAAAGTTTCGGGCCACCTACCGCACCCCCCTAACCCACTCACTCGCTCAATTTATATCAAATTTTGAAAATTTGATATTTTTTAATTAAATAAATTACACATTATTTATAAAAAATAAAATCCGTTGAAAAAACCAATTTTGGGTATAAGGCACATTCTTTAAACTTTTAAATTAACATAAACTAAGCCTTATACCCAAAATTGGTTTTTTCAACCCGAACCTGCCTTTATATAATAACTTAGAAATCATTTTTTGATTTCCAAAACTAAAGGTTTTGATATCAAAGTTTTTATATATTATCAATTTAATATACACAAGGGTTTTT